>ERZ827168.549-NODE-549-length-60405-cov-5.180746_pt1 | contig 60405 bp, 58 predicted proteins | sample MGYA00519868_ERZ827168 | MGnify/ENA primary metagenome ERZ827168 (study PRJEB31778, sample SAMEA3449271) | human gut metagenome | biome: human gut; feature: human-associated habitat; material: faeces | place: United Kingdom | collected 2010/2012 ... | reverse complement strand
CGGGGCTTTTTGATTAATTGTTTAACTCGTCCCATTTTAACGGGACACTAATGATTGTCGAAGAAAATTAAAAAAAACTTATTTTCAATCCGTTTTTTAACATTTAGATTTTAATATACTAATAATGTTACATGTTCATTACACTATTTATTATACGGAACAATGCCTTACTGTATAAAGAAAATGTAACAAATTTGCACGCATCCATATATAATAATGTATAAATATATAAATTCATACAAATATGTATCATACAAATTATTACAAAATAACAATTTGATGTATCAAATTTGTAATAAAAATATAACGGAAGAAACTCACGATCATCTGTCGTAAAAGTTTCTTCCGTCATTTTGAAAGCCCGAAACGTGTCAGCGATATGTAAATAATGCTACACGCCGGAGCTTTTATCTTTTGGCATTTATTAACAAATCAGTCTTGCCGTCATCTATCAGTTTCAGGATAAGTTCACCGAAAAGAGTGTTCTGCCATGCGAACCAAGGACGTGTGTAATTGTCCGGATTGTTCTTATTGAACGACTCGTGCATCAGTCCTGTTCCGGCATCCGTGCGCTGGAGTGTCTCGATGCACCATTTTATTTCGGCGTCGTCCTGACTTGTGAAAGCTCTCATCATGATAGACATCGGCCAAACCATGTCATATCCGATGTGCGGACCACCGATACCCTCGCCCTTTGAGCCGCGGAAGAAGTAAGGATTGTCCTCGCTCCATACGAAACGGCGGGTGTTCTGATAAATAGGATCGTTTACGTCAACATCGCCGAGATAAGCCATTGCCAACAGACTCGGAACGTTGGCGTCGTCCATAAGATTGTAGTTTCCGTAGCCGTCAACCTCGAACGCATATATCTTGCCATACTTCGGATGGTTATACACAGCATACTTCTGCAGGGCGTCTGCCACCTCATCGGCCAGAGCTGTGCACTCGCCCGCTGTCGCACTGTCGTTGTTCACCTTTGTCAGAATCTCGGCAGCCTTGCGCAGTGAAGACACTGCCATGAAGTTTGAAGGCACGAGATAGAGATATGTGGTGGCATCGTCAGAAGGACGGAAGAACGAGCAGATGAGTCCGCAAGGTTTTGCCGGAGCACCGAGTCCGTCGTTACATACGGTGTCGAGCTGGCGTTCTGTTCTGCGCTGGAACTTGTACGGACCAAGACCGTTCTTGCGCTGCTGCTCACGGAATGTCTTCAAGATGTTCTTTACGGCAGCCTTCCATTCTTCACCGAACACAGAAGCATCGCCTGTCACCTGCCAGTAGTGATAAGCCAGTCGGAGCGGATAGCACAGCGAGTCTATCTCATACTTGCGCTCATGCAGCTCAGGCTTCATGTCTGTAAGGTCGCTTGCCCATGGGTTATCTTCCAGCGGACCGGGATTGAATGCGTTGGCATACGGATCGATGTTGATGCACTTGAGCTGACGCAGGATGACACCGCGCAACATCTTCTTCAATTTCGGGTCCTTGTTAGCAAACTGCACATAAGGCCATACCTGCGCACCGGAGTCGCGGAGCCACATGGCTGCAATGTCACCGGTGTAAACGAAAGTGTCGTCCTCACCGTCGAAGTGCACTGTCGTATCGATTGTGTTTGGGAAACAGTTCTCGAACATCCAAGCCAGATACTTGTTGTCCTTCAGGAGTTTCTTCACCTCCTTTATCTTCTTCTCAATAGCGTCCGAACGGAACAGACGCTCAGCCTCTGCCGGACGTTTAGACACGTATGCCGTCGCATCCTTTGCGAGAGTGATATACTTTTGCGCGTCGAAGTCTTTAGCTTGCGCCACATTTGCCGAGAAAGCAAGCATCATAGCCGCACCGGCAAAGAATTTTAGTCCTTTATTCATAGGTTTGTTATTGGTTATACATTATTATATTTTTACCTTTTTATTATATCCCTTTATTTTTTATATTTTGTATTATGTCTTTTTCTATTTCGATTATTATATCTTTTATTACTTTCCCCCTCTTTACTTCTTTACCCTTTTACTTTTTTACTCTTTTATCTATTTACGTTTTTACTTCTTTACCTTTCTACTTTTTTACCTTTCCCTATTTCACTGCCGACAACCTCGCCATCATCTCTATCATCGCAGCCTGATTGAGCAGCGTGCGGTCACCCTTCTTTCCGCGGGCATCATAAAACTTACCGAACAGTCCGTCCTCGTCGCGCGAGCCATTGTCGCCCCACGCGGTGTCCATAGATGCGAGAAAAGCCTTTATATACTTGTTGTCGTTATCTATGCCATAAAGTTCGATATATCCGCGAAGCATCACCGAGTCGAACCACATCTCACCGCCACGCAGTATGCGTAGCCCGTCGGCACGGCCCTTATCCTCGAAAAATCTGTTATAGGCAGCCTCAGCCATCAGCTTTGCATCGTCAAGATACTTCTTCTCTCCGGTTATCTTGTAAAGCATCGCCGCTGCCTGAAGCATCTGACCGGTGTTGTATGAGAACTTTGCCCTGCCCAGTTTTCCTTTCAGCGTGAGATGGTCGAAATACAGATGGTCGTTTTTGTCCTCCAGACTGTCTTTCGTCCATTTGTATATGTCAAGTCCGCGGTCCAGATATTTTTTATCTTTCGTGGCATTATACATTTTCAGTGCAAACACGCTCGCCGGCGCATTAGAACATGTGTTCTTGCTTTCCTTCTTCTGCTCACACCAGTATATGCCTCCGCCCAGCTTGTCGTCGTAGCCCGACATCACGAATGTCCATATCTCCTCGGCACGCTTCAGATAGTCATTCTTGCCGGTAGCGGCATACAGGTCGGCCATGTCTATGCCCAGCCAGATGTTGTCGTCGTAGAAACGGTCGCTCTGCGGAGCAGTGTTCACATACGAAGCATATGCAGCCGGCAGACGTTTGTTGTCGTAATATTTGTCGAGTCCTTTCAGCATCATGCCGTCCATCACCTTCAGCCACTGCTTATCGCCCGAAGCCTCATACATGGCGCTCACGGCCGAGACCGTTGCCGAGTATCCCCAAAGAAAGGAATACGGATTCTGTCCGGACTTCACCGGAACCAGTTCCTGCAACAACACCTTATCGTCTGTTGCCATGTGTTTTTTCACTACATTAAACGTCTGCGACGCTCTCTTCATAAGATATGCGTTGTCTCCATCCTTAGAAGCAGCCTCCGCACGTCCACACCCGAACGCTGCCAGCATAACTACTGTCAGCAATATCCGGCTAAATAATCCCTTATTTGTCATTTTCTTATTTAAATGTTCAGGCTTGTTGGTTAGCAAAAACCATATTAAAATCAATACAGACACAAAGATACAAAATAAAAGACGGCCATACAAATAAAAGACGGCAAAAAAGCACCGGCAGACAAAATGCGCGTTGCAACACGCATGCTTATGCACGCCACATACATATTCTGCGGCGCACAGACATCGCAAAACGCCGTTTCCGCATCCGGATTCAGTTATTCGAAAGGCTTGACATTCTGCTGATAATAACCCGCCGTACCCGTTTCGTCCATATCGCGGTTGTTATATTTTATGGCATTTTCCTGCATCACCAGCCACCGGTAGCGCGGTACATTGTGATTCCACACCCGTCCGCGCACAGCCGTAAGCCTGTTGTTATCTACGAGCGTATAGCGCCGCCGGAGTCCGAGATCGTCGAGCATGAACGGCTCACCGTTTTTCTCCAGCACCCAGACACACATATAAGGTCTCCGCACATTCTCCGCCAGAGTCCACCCGCAAGCACCTTCGTCACGACTGAACCACAACCGGTAATACACGTCTCCATAATCGGCGTAGAACGGAACGAGCATACTGTCGGCCTCGCAGAACACGTCACGTTCCACCTTCACCGCCACACCGTCGTGATAGAGCCGCGGAATCATATCTCTCACTGCCCGACACGCCTTCATCACCAGCAGCGAGTCGCGCCCTGCTCCGGACATTCCAGCCAGACGGCACCCCTGCGTCATTAGCGTGAGAGGGTCGGCCTCAAGCCTGTTGTAAGGGCCAGGACGCATGAACAGAAGTTCACCCGTGCGGTCGAGAAATACTCCACGCGCGGTATAACGGCCGGTGAAACCCTCGTTGCGCCAGTTCCAGTAGTAAAGTGTCATTTCATAATACACATCGTCGGGACGTACATGTGCAGGCACATCACTCCGCCGCATGCCGTTCCACGCACTGACTTCTGAGACGAGCCACCTGAAGTCTCCCTTCACCGTCAGCGGACTGACATCCTCGCGATACAACTCAGGGCAGCGGCTTTTCAATGCGGCTTGCAGACAAGCCACCATCACACTGTCGCGCTGCAATCTCGACATGGACGACAGTTTCTGCGCGTTCGTCATCACGAAAGAACCGCACACAACAAACAATATGAATAAAAAAGTTCTTTTCATAATCTCCTTCATTTAATCAATCACCGACGGCCCGCCACACCGCCGTCACCCTACACCACTGCTTATCTTGCAAACTCGACATCGCGGAAGCAGTCTATCGCCACCCGTTGTTTTCTAATCCACTCCCTGCAACCGTTGTCCACCGTAGGCAGACGACGTTCCATGTCGTCGAGCACTGCACTTTCCATAAGCGTATATACGCGGTTGTTCACCACATCCACTGCCTTATATGGCATTTCGTCTTTCTCCGCCACATACACATCCATGCGGTAAGGCTCACGATGCCCGTCCTTTCCGCACGGCCATTCTCCCGCAAGCGTCACCACATAAAAGATGCCGTAACGGTCGGTAGGATTGGCAGTGTGAAGGTCGGACACGTCATCGCCGAGCCAAGGATACTTCAATTTCTCGAATGTCTCTTCCCGGACGTCAGCCACACGGGCACCTTCATAATAAAGACGCGGAAGCAGACGCTTCATCGCATCAGCCGACACCGCCGCGAGCACAGAGTCGCGTTCTGCCACGGGCATGAGCGAAAGCCGTCGTTGGTCGGCCATGACGTCAAAATCGGACCATCCATATCCCCATCCGTCCCACAGCGTGAGCAGCTCGCCTGTACGGTCGAGGAATATGCCACGGGCGGTGTAATCCTCCGCAAAGCCTTCCTCCATCCAGTTCCAGTAATACAGCGTGACGGCATAGCACACGTCGCCCTTCCTCACCTTTACGGCCTTGTCTACAATCCATTTATACGGCTCGCTCTCCTTGTCGGCAGTCTTCGGACTGTCCATCACCCAGCGTTTCACCACCGGTCTGACGTCACGGCGGTATAACCACGGACGTTTCATCATCATCAGACGCTGCACCCGTGCCACCATCACGCTGTCGCGCGTCTGCGCTTCGAGCCGTGACAACCGCTTAGCCTCACCCGTTGCGCCGCACGGCACGAGCATCTGTAACCAGAATAAAACAAAAAGAAAATATCTCATACGCCTTCTATTTTTTCCATTAAATCCATAATCTTAAATACGCGTCCGTGCCCTCGCTTCGCCCACATTCCGACATCTAAAAGCACCGCAGCGGCTCAATGCGTCACCAACACATCTTGATTCGATTAAAAGATTGTTTTCTAATACAAATAAACAAAAAATTATTCATCATGTCAAGCATTTACACCGGCAATTAAGAACGTGATTTTCAAAGCAACGGAAACTACATAATAATGAACAACCTTAATCAAAGAACAATACACCTGGCGCGGAGTTTACTGACGGCATATATTCCTTTGGTTATCAGCCATATACATATCTGTAGTCATACTCTATACTTCTTATTATTCTTCATCACGACATCACGTTTTTCACACCCATTCCGTGCAGTCGCCGCAGTAAGAAATCCGACGCGAGACAGTGTATAGACATCCGTCCGAAAAAAGGAAAATATATAACGTACGGGCACTGCCAGAGCCCGAGCAAAAAGCATGCTGTTTTATTATAATTAACAATCGGGCGTATCACGTTTAACACATCATCTGTGAAAACGAGGCATACAGAAAAGCCCTTTTCGCAAGATGAAAAGCCAACTAATGCACCATCATAACTCCGTCTGCCGGTGACGATTTTGCGAAAGAGCCTCTTTTGACTTCCGAAAAAGGCTCTTTCGTGCCCTGATATGGTCCATTTCACCACCCGAAAGAGGCCATTTCGCAAGCCGATAAAGGCCATTTCGCAAAGCACTTAAAATATGGCGGAAAAGCATGTCACGCATACATCACTGACTATCAGCTCTTTACGAAAATGAGTCAAAATATCTCAAAAATCGCGAAAAAACGCGCGACAGACCGTCCGGACGAAAAACGCGAATTTTAGAGCTGCTGATTTAACATTTTATCACCTGATTAAATAAAAATAAGTTAATAAAAATTCGTTCAACGGCAATATGCCCCGATTTCTCAATAATTTTCTTATCTTTGTAAATTTAAGGGGGAATGTGCCTCAGGACAGCACCCGAAAACATAATTCAACACAAAAGAAACGATAGGAATATGAGAAAACTTATGCTCGCCATAGCGGCACTGTGCGTATCGTTGACGCTCGCCGCACAAGACAAATACAAGACACTGAAAGACATATCTTACGTGAGCGCCGACGACACGTCGGCATACAGACGCGAGCGTTGCAAGCTCGACATGTATGTGCCTGAGGGCCGCAAGGGATTCAAGACCATAGTATGGTTTCACGGCGGAGCACTCGAGGGCGGCTCAAAGGAGCTGCGCCCAGAGCTTCAGAATGCTGGCATAGCCATCGTGGCACCCAACTACCGGCTGTTCCCGCGCTGCAAATGTCCCGACTACACGCGCGACGCAGCGGCTGCCGTGGCATGGACCGTAAAACACATAGCCGAATATGGCGGCGACCCTTCGCAGGTTTATGTCGGAGGACACTCCGCCGGCGGATACCTGACACTGATGCTTGCGCTCGACAAGAGCTATCTTGCCGAATACGGAGTTGACGCCGACTCAATACGGGCCTATTACCCCGTGAGCGGTCAGACGGCCACTCACTACACCATACGCAAGGAGCGCAAGATATCATACACGCTGCCGATAGTTGACAAGTATGCGCCGCTCAACAACGCGCGCAAGCTGGGCACGCGCCTCGTGCTCTACACCGGCGACCGCCGTCTGGAGCAGATGGCACGCTATGAGGAGAATCTCTATCTGAAAGCCGTGCTCGAAGGGCTGGGCAACAAGGAGATTCCGATATACGAGTTGAGCGGATTCGACCACGGAGGTGTGGTGACTCCGGCTTGCCTGCTGATAAAAGGCGACATGACAAAATGATGCCGCGGCGCTGCTGCATTGTCCACACGGGCAACAGACCTGAAGCGCCGCACACAGACAAAAAATCATACACACAAACGACACACGCACGGAGGTATGAACATACAGGAAATGATAAGCCGCAAGGACAGACGGGGATTCTCGTTTGAGGTGCTGCCACCGCTCAAGGGTACGGGCACAGGCAACCTGTTCTCAACAATAGAGAAGCTCAAGGAGTTCGGTCCCGACTACATCAACATAACCACACACCACAGCGAATATGTTTACCGCGAACTGGACGACGGACTGTTCGAACGCCGCTGCATAAGGCGACGTCCGGGCACGATAGCCATTGCAGCGGCCATACAGAACAGGTTTGGAATACCCGTCATTCCGCACGTCATATGCAGCGGAGCGACGATAGAGGACATTGAGTACGAACTGCTCGACCTGCAGTTTCTCGGAATAGAAAACCTGTTGCTGCTGCGAGGCGACAAGGCAAGGGAGGACCGCAACTTCATACCGACAAAGAACGGACACGCGCACACCACCGACCTGATAAGGCAGGTGAACATGTTCAACGAGGGTTTCTTTGCCGACGGCACACCGATAAAATGCCCGATGGGCACGTTCGACTACGGTGTGGCTGCCTATCCCGAAAAACATGAGGAGGCGCCCAACCTCGAGATGGACATGGCGTGGCTGAAAGCCAAGCAGGAACTGGGTGCGCAGTATGCCGTGACGCAGCTGTTCTACGACAACAGCAAGTATTTCGCCTTTGTGGAGAAAGCACGCGCCATGGGCATCACCATGCCTATCATACCGGGCATAAAGCCTTTCGCCAAGATGTCGCAGCTCACCACCGTGCCGCGGACGTTCCATTGTGACCTGCCGCAGGAGCTGGCGCAGGAGGCGCTGAAATGCAAAAGCGACGACGACGCACGCGCACTCGGCATAGAGTGGACCGCGCAGCAGTGCCGCGAACTGTACGCAGCGGGCGTGGGCAACATACATTTCTACACCATGTCGGCAGCTGACTCGGTGAGAGAGATTCTGAAAAAAATTCTTTAAAACAAAAAATACAACACTGAAGTGAGAATGAGGTTTGAGGACGTCGTAGGACAGAAAGAAACTATCGAAAGACTGAAGGAGATGAAAGCCGAAGGGCGCGTGCCGCACGCCTTACTGCTGTGCGGACCGTCGGGATGCGGCAAGATGGCTATCGCCATGGGATTCGCGTCGTACATGCTCGGCGAGACGACACTCACAGACCACCTCAACCACCCTGACCTGCACTTCACCTACCCCACCATAAAACTGCCGTCCATGGGTAAGGAGCACCAGCCCGTGAGCGGCGACTTCGCCAAGGAATGGCGCGAAATGCTCGCCAAAGGACCTTACTTCACCATAGAGCAATGGATGAACACCATAGGCGCGACAAGTCAGCAGGCCATAATCACCGGCGCGGAGAGCGACGAGCTGATACGCACACTGAGCCTGAAGCCGAGCATGGGCGAGTATAAGGTGAGCATAATATGGCTTCCCGAGCGCATGAACCAGACTTGCGCCAACAAAATGCTGAAGCTGCTCGAGGAGCCGCCGGGACAAACGCTGTTCATCATGGTGAGCGAGGAACCGGAGCTTCTGCTCGAGACAATACGCAGCCGCACGCAGCGCATAGACGTGAAACCCATCGCCACGGCCGACATGGAGCGCGAACTGATGGCACGGCGCGGCATAGACGAGGCGGCGGCAAGACGCATAGCACGTCTGGCTGCCGGCAGTTGGACAAAGGCGGTGGAGGCTCTTAACGCCGGAAACGAGAACAAGATGTTCCTCGACATGTTCACCATGCTGATGCGTCTGGCATATCAGCGCAAGCTGAAGGAGCTGAAGAAATGGAGCGACAGCGTGGCAGCATACGGACGTGAGAAGCAGAAACGTCTGCTCGACTACTTCACACGCATGATTAGGGAAAACTTCGTCTATAACTTCCACACGCCTGAGCTCAACTACATGACAGAGGATGAGGAGCAGTTCGCCACACGTTTCGCACCGTTCATCAACGAGGCTAACGTCATAGAGATGGCCGAGCTGATGGCCAAGCTGAAGCGCGACATCGGACAGAACGCCAACGCAAAGATAGCGTTCTTCGAAATGTCGCTCCAGATAATCATCCTGCTGCACAAACGGGCATGAGAAATTCATAAACCCCATATATACATATTATAAATTCAATATTTGTTTCAAGACATGACAGACTTTAAAGATATGAAATTCAAGATAGCAAGCGACTGCGACCACGGACTGTGCCACAGAGCTTGCGGAAGGCAGGACAGGCAGCTCAACACATACGACTGGCTGTACGACATTCCTGGAAACACGGACAAGACCGACCTTGTGGAGGTGCAGTTCAAGAACACACGCAAGGGCTACTATCATAATGTAAACAACATAGACCTGAAGAAGGGCGACATCGTGGCTGTGGAGGCCACTCCAGGACACGACATAGGCGTGGTGACTCTGACAGGACAACTGGTGAAGCTTCAGATAAAGAAGGCTAACCTGAAGTCGGCAGACGACATAAAAAGAATATACCGAATAGCCAAGCCGGTGGACATGGAGAAGTATCGCGAGGCCAAGAGCAGGGAGCACGACACCATGATACAGAGCCGACAGATAGCGAAAGACCTGGGACTGCAGATGAAAATCGGCGACGTGGAATATCAGGGCGACGGCAACAAGGCGATATTCTATTACATCGCTGACGAGCGCGTTGACTTCAGACAGCTCATAAAGGTGCTGGCAGAGACATTCCACGTGAGAATAGAGATGAAGCAGATTGGCGCACGTCAGGAAGCCGGGCGCATAGGCGGAACAGGACCGTGCGGACGCGAATTGTGCTGCGCCACATGGATGAAAAACTTTGTCAGCGTGAGCACCAACGCCGCACGCATACAGGACATATCGCTCAATCCGCAGAAGCTGGCGGGCATGTGTGCCAAGCTGAAATGTTGTCTTAACTATGAGGCAGACGACTATGTGGAGGCAAGGCGCAAGCTGCCGAGCAAGGAAATCGTGCTTCAGACAAAGGACAGCGACTATTATCTCGTGAAAAGCGACATACTTACGGGTCTTGTGACCTACTCCACCGACAAGAACACGATGTCCAATGTGGAGACAATATCGTTTGACAGAGCGCACGAGATCATCAATATGAACAAACGGGGAGAGAAACCTCTGTCGCTCACCAACGACGGCAAACCGAAGAGAGACAACAGACCTGCCGACCTGCTTGCCGAGGCTGACATCAGCAGATTCGACAAGAGCAAGAAGAAGAAAAAGAACAACAACTCAAGAAACAGAAACAACAAACAGGCAAACGGCGCCAACAAGACACAGAACAACGCCGCAAACGCAAAACGAAAAGATAACAGCAAAGAACCGGCAAAGCAACAGAAGAAAGGCGCAACGGCAGCAAAACAACAATGAAAAAGACTTTTTCGGCTATCATCATAGGTATCATGGCCGCAACGGCTTTAACATCCTGCAACGGCAACATGGTGTATGACAAGTATGATCATACACCTCTTGCAGGATGGGAAAAGAACGACACACTGAGCTTCGACATTCCGAGACTCACGGCTGACGGCATGTATGAGTCGTCGCTCGGACTGAGAATAACAGACAACTACCCGTTCATGGGACTCACTCTGATTGTTGAACAGCGACTGATGCCGGCAGACACAATCATGCTGGACACGGTGAAATGCGAGCTTACCGACAAAAACGGCAAGACAAAAGGCAAAGGAGTGAGCTACTACCAGTTCAAATTTCCGGTAACAAAAATGCACCTCAACAAGGGGGATTCGCTTCACATACGTGTAAGACACGACATGAAGCGTGAGATGCTACCGGGTATCAGCGATGTGGGAATATCGCTAAGTGTTGACTAACTTGCGGTCGGCATCCATTCGCAGGAATATGAACAGGAGTATGGTGAATCCCCACAGCGATGAGCCTCCGTAGCTGAAGAACGGTAACGGAATACCTATCACAGGCGTGAGGCCAAGCACCATGCCGACGTTTATGAACACATGGAAAAGGAAAATGCTCAGAACCGAGTAGCCGTATATGCGTCCGAACGTGAACGGTTGTCGCTCGGAAAGATATATCAACCTTAATATCAATGCCAGGAAAAGCGATAATACGCCTGCCGAGCCGAGGAATCCTTCTTCCTCACCCACCGTACAGAAGATGAAGTCGGTGTCCTGTTCGGGCACGAATTTCAGTTTGTTCTGGGTTCCATTGAGGAATCCCTTTCCCTTCAATCCACCCGATCCGATGGCTATCTCGCTCTGATGCACGTTGTATCCGGCTCCCGAAATATCTTCCTCAAGTCCGAGCAACACGTTGATACGCACTCTCTGGTGTGGCTCCATCACGCTGTTGAGCACGTAATCGGCAGAATAGAAGAATATGATGGAACCGAGCGAGAACAGCATTATGTACAGATAGTTGATGATGCGACTGCGCAACCACTGATACAAAAGATAAAGCATGAGCAGCACACTGAGCGTCAACTGAACCCATACTATGTCGAACGGTATTACGAAAATGGAGAAAAGAGTGGCAAACAGCGTTATTCCCAGCACATAAAGGAGTATGAGCCGCGTCTGCTTGCGGTCTTTACAATAGACGTAAACCATCGATGCGGTGAAGATGTGCACAAGCAGGAACACGACATACTTGCCCACCGAGGTGGCCGTCTCTGCAAGAAACACCTGCTCGTATTTTATTCCCACCACGAAATAAACCACCATCGCAACACCCGTAAACAATATGCTGCCGGGCATGCCTTCGCGATAGAGCACAAGGAAGAACGACAGATAAACCAGCGCCGAACCTGTCTCACGCTGTCCGATGATGAAGAACATCGGCATGAGAATGATGGCGCAAGCAGCCGCAAAATGCTTCCATCTGTGTATATTGAATCCGAACGCGCTCATCACTTTGGCCAAGGCAAGGGCCGTGGCAAACTTTCCGAACTCGGCAGGTTGCAGTCGCAACGGACCGATGACAATCCATGAGTGTGATCCCTTAATATCGTGAGGATTGAATATCGTGGCAAACAGCAACAACAGCAATATGCCATAGATGATATATGAGAACGTGTCGAAGAAACGGGTATCCATCAGCAGTATGGCAAAACCCAGACACACAGATGTGGCTATCCACACAATCTGCATGCCTGAACGCGTATCCAGACTGAAAATATCGTTGTCGCCGTAAGTATAGCTTGCACCGCACACGCTCACCCAACCGAATATAAGCAGGGCTATATATAGTCCGACCGTCCACCAGTCGAGCGAAAAAAATACGCTTTGGCGCTTACCTACTCCTTGTTCCATATGCAATTCTACTGTTTTGAAAATGCGTAGCTCGCTTCTCGCTCTCTGGCGACAGCTTGCCGTTCATATATTGTTCTATAATCAGTGAGCCGATAGGCACACCGAAGTCGGCACCGTAACCACCGTTCTCAACATACACCGCAACCGCTATTTTCGGGTTATTCATCGGTGCAAAGCCCATGAATATGGAGTGGTCCTGGCCGTGGTTCTGCGCGGTTCCAGTCTTTCCGCATACCTCATAGTCGGCACGGTTGGCCGAGCGGCACGTACCCTTAATGACAGCCGAGCGCATTCCGGCAACCACATAATCGTATGCCCGGCGCGTGGCTTTGGTGTAATGACGACGCGTATAGGTCGTGTCGAGTGGCAATCCCTGTATCTTACGCACTACGTGAGGTACATAATAATATCCACGGTTGGCTATCGTCGCGCAGAGATTGGCCACCTGCAACGGCGTAAGATTGACCTCTCCCTGCCCGATTGAGATACTGATTATGGTCAGCGCATTCCAATATCCCTGATACATGTCACTATAATAAGACGCATTAGGAATCAGTCCGCGCTTCTCACCGGGCAAATCGATACCGAGTTTATATCCGAATCCCATGCTGACCATATAGTCGCGCCAAGTATTAAGAGCCTCTACCTTGCTCTTGTATTTTCTTCTGTTGCTTATCATGTTGTACAATCCCCAGCAGAAGAATGAGTTGCACGATGTACTCAAAGCACCGATCACCGGCAGAGGAGACGAATGGGAGTGACAGCCTACGTGCATACCGCGGCAATAGAAACCTCTATGACACGGATAGGCAGTGCCCGGAGTAATAATTCCTTCAGACAGGAACGTGAGTGCCTGTGATGTCTTGAACGTAGAGCCCGGCGGATACTGACCCATCACACTACGGTTGAGCAACGGTTTCCACGAATCGAGCGAAAGCTTCTTGTGGTTCTTTCCACGCTGTCGGCCGACCATGAGTTTCGGGTCGTATGTAGGCGACGACACCATACAAAGTACCTCTCCGGTGGATGGTTCGATGGCAACGATGCTTCCTATCTTGCCTTCGAGCAGACGTTCACCAAGTGCCTGAAGATCAATGTCTATGCTAAGCGTGAGATCATGACCCGCCACAGGCTTCCGGTCATACGCTCCGTTCTTGTATTTTCCCTGTATCCTGCCACGTGCATCGCGCAATAGTATCTGCACACCTTTATCTCCACGCAGCACCTTTTCGTAGGATTTCTCAACTCCTACCTTTCCTATATAATCGCCGGGCTGGTAATAATCATCGTCATCGATGTCGCTTTGAGACACCTCTGCCACATCGCCCAGCACATGGGCAGCGTTGCTGTACTGATACTGACGTATGCTTCGCTTCTGCACATAGAACCCGGGGAAGCGGAAAATCTTCTCCTGGAACATGCTGAACTCCTCGTTTGAGAGTTGGCTCATGAACAACTGCTGGGTGAAACGCGAGTATCCCGGATTCTTCGTACGGTCTTTTATCTCATCCATCCGCTTGATGAAAAACTCCTTGGTAATGCCGAGTGTCTGACAGAACTCCATCGTATCTAGCCGTCCTTTCTCCTCGTTCATAACCACCATGATGTCGTATGCCGGCTGATTGTACACGAGCAGCTTGCCGTTGCGGTCCTTTATGATTCCCCGCGACGGATATTCTATCTTTTTAAGGAAAGCGTTACTGTCGGCATTTTTCTTGTAGTCGTCGCTCATCAGCTGGAGAGTAAAGAGCCTGATGATATAAACCACCACAATAGCAACGGCCACACCACCTATGACATAACGCCGGTTTTCCAGACTGAAGTCTTTCATTCTCTCTTAACTAAGTTTTCAATCACCCAAACAAGAACAAGAGTTATAAGCATGCTTCCGCCGGCACTGAAGAGCCACTGCATCCAATTGAAGAAGCTGAAAATCTCAAGCAAGAAGAATACAATGCAATAGATGAATACCAGAATGAACGTATAGAACATGTATTTTGCTGCTCCCAACGACGCGAACGACGGCTTGAGATCTTCAGGACTGTCGCGCGGGACAAACAGTTCAAGCAAGTATGGCTGTATTAGTGCGATGAGTGTCATGGACGCAGACGCCAGTCCCGGAGTGTTGGAGAATATGTCAACACACATTCCGAGCAGGAAAGCCCACAGCAACAACGCCCACTTAGAAAATCCACGGTGTGCCGGAAGGACGAAATATACATATAATAAAGGTGTGGCATAACCGAACAGATGGATGTGGTTGAACACAAGTACCTGCACCAACACCAGAATTATAAAGAACGATAAAGTCTTAAACCAGTCCAGATTCATCTTTCAGATATTGTTATTATCCATGTTCAACAATCCCCAGACAGCAAGTCATACGGGTGGTCAATACTTCGGCTTCAATGAGTCAACGGCCGCGTTCAACAGCTGCTGCCGCTCTATCATGGTCGTGTCGTTTATCACACAAACATCACGCAGGCATCCGAAATCGGTCGAAAGTTTCACCTGCAGCTTATAAGAAAGTCCGTTGTCAGAATTATATACATGCATTATTGTTCCGACAACAACGCCACGCGGGAATACAGAAGAATATCCACTCGTGATTATGACGTCGCCAAGACGGAACCGGGCATGCCGCGGAACATCATCGACGAAAGCCTCATCGACAGCACCTCCATTCCAATGAAGATAGCCGAAATATCCTTTTCCGCGAATGGTACAACTTATATTGGAATGAGAATTGAGCACCGGAATAACAACAGAATAATGTTCAGACACGAGATAGACAATACCCACGACGCCGAAACCGCACGCCACGCCCATATCTTTTCTCACACCGTCGGCATAACCTTTGTCTATGGTTATGAAGTTATCGAGCTTATTGACCGAATTGCTCACCACTTTCGCCGGTATGGTCACAAGTCCACGCATCGCCTCCATCTGAAGACGCTGCAAATAAGTGGTGTCCTTGTTCACAGCAATCTGTTTGTCGGCCACGGCAGCCAACTGTCTTTCAAGATACAGATTGCGCTGTGTGAGTTTCTCGTTCACCTCGGTCAGTGAGAAATATTGCTCCACAGCCGAGCTCCACGAATATACCTTGCCGGCGACAGCATTTGCCGACGAGAACCACACACTGCCCTGATAACTGTTGTAGCGGAACAGCAGTACAATACTCACTGCCTCAAGCAACAGAAACAGAAACCAATGGTTATGTCTGGCAAGAAAGTCTAAAAGATTCCGCATTGTTCAACTCATCATCCATAAACGACAATTCACGATTTCCTGTCCATGAACAGCCGACACCGTCCGACGTGCGGACAGGCTTGTCAGAAGACAGCCCATGGACAGGCAATCATGAATTATCAGAAAATCATCTCATCAAGAACGAGAACCTGTCTATGTTCTTCAGCGCAATGCCCGTACCCTTGGCAACACTGTGCAAAGGATCCTCGGCAATGTGGAACTTGATGTTTATCTTGTCGGTGAGACGCTTGTCAAGTCCGCGCAGCAAAGCTCCGCCACCTGTCAGATATATACCGTTCTTCACGATATCGGCATACAACTCAGGCGGTGTGTTCTCCAGTGCAGACAGAACTGCATTCTCAATTTTGGCAACAGTCTTGTCAAGGCAGTGCGCAACTTCCTGATAGCACACCGGAACCTCCATAGGCAGAGCTGTGATACGGTTAGGTCCGTGCACGATGAAGTCGTCCGGTCCTTCCTCACCAAGGTCGGTAAGGGCAGAACCAACGTGTATCTTGATGCGCTCAGCCATACGCTCACTCACCTTAACATTATGCTGACGTGCCATGTATTCCTGAATATCGGCTGTCAGATCGTCACCTGCAGTACGGATAGAGTTGTTGGACACGATACCGCCGAGCGATATAACGGCAATCTCAGTACTACCTCCACCTATATCGACAATCATGTTTCCCTCAGGAGCCTCGACGTCAATGCCGATACCTATTGCTGCAGCCATAGGCTCGAATATAAGATAAACGTCACGGCCATCAGCATGTTCAGCGCTGTCACGTACGGCGCGCAGCTCCACCTCCGTACTTCCCGAAGGCACACCGATAACCATACGCAGCGACGGCGAAAACAGTCTGCTGCCCGTATGCACCATCTTTATAAGTCCACGCATCATCTGTTCGCAAGCCGTAAAGTCGGCAATCACACCGTCGCGAAGCGGACGTATCGTGCGAATGTTGTCGTGCGTCTTCTCATACATCATCTTGGCTTTTGCGCCGACGGCAATCATCTTGTCGGTGCGGCGGTCGAGCGCAACTACGGACGGCTCATCCACAACAATCTTATCATCGCTGATAATGATTGTGTTGGCCGTACCCAAATCCATTGCTATCCCCTGAACGAATGAAAAAAATCCCATTTCTCTCTATTTGTTGAATTTCTGTTTTTCTATATGAACTTATACCTTCCCGGCCAGCTGCACACAAACGTGCATAATTAACCGCTATATACAGCCGACCGCAGGCGACGAATCAGGATATTACTTGCTGAACCACTCGTGTATTGCAGTGTCATAATGGCTGCTCACTCCGAATGCTCTCGTAGCGAACATCTTGCGGTCTTCTATGTCAGTCTGTGCGCCCTTCTTGTTCAGGATGTCGAGCAGAACGCCATACTCAGCCTTGCTCGGAACGATTACCACGTCCTTGAAGTTCTTGGCTCCGGCACGTATGAGCGAGATTCCGCCTATATCTATCTTTTCAATAATGTCGGCATCAGAAGCGCCACTTGCAACAGTCTGTTCGAAAGGATAAAGATCAACAATCACGAGATCTATCTCCGGTATCTCATATTGAGCCATTTGTTCGCGATCACCCTCATTGTCACGGCGTGCAAGTATGCCTCCGAATATTTTCGGGTGCAGTGTCTTCACACGACCACCGAGTATTGACGGATAAGTAGTGACACTCTCCACAGTCTGGCATTCATAACCCAAAGACTCGATGAATTTCTGGGTTCCTCCTGTGGAAAGGAATTTCACGCCCTCAGCGTTAAGTTTTGCGAGCAGTTCGTCAAGTCCGTCCTTATGAAAGACGGACACAAGTGCAGTCTTGATTTGTTTTGTTCCAGCCATTTTTATTTAATTAAATACATTTGGAATGCAAAGTTACTAAAAAGGCATGATATTACACATTAAAAAAATAGAAAAAATATACCACGGCGCATATTTATGAGCAACATCAAGTCACAGGCATAATTCAAAACATGAACGGCACAACACTGACGACCCATCTCCGACGTCTGTGCGACGTTGTATAAATATGCATAAATCACTGTATATTCATGCATGAGTGGGAACAATCACCGTGCGACAGCTTCATGAAAGTAATATATTCTCGGACGAAAAAACACTTTGTGAGAAAATCAAGAAATTTCGGCAAGCAACATAACTGCATATCACTCAACGGCTTATGCTTTCACGTAATTTCGGCATACAATAATAGCGCATACGACAAAAGCTATTCAATATTCAGAAATAGCCTGTTTAAAATTGCGAAAGAGCAATTTTTATGTATTATATAGTACCATTCGACAACAGAAAAAGCCTATTTTGCAAGCCGATATATTCACAACAGCAAAACAGCACCAGCACTAATGCCACACGACAACGGCACAACGTCCGTCAAAGAGAATTTTCCGTGATTCACAATTTTATCTTTTGAGAAATTCAACTACCAAATCCTTACAATCCAAATTGCATATTTATACACTTTCCGTCACATTTTTCAACCTGTCATATTCCGATTTAAACTTGCTCGGAGTACTTCCTGTGAGCCTGCGAAAATATTTACAGAAAAAACTGTCATTGGCAAAATGCAGTCTGTAAGCAATCTCATTCACCGACATAGATGTATGGCATAGCATCACCTTTGCAGCTGTTATCACTGCCTTGTCTATCCACTCCTTGGCGGTAATGCCGCTCGCCTTTCTCACAAGATTGCCGAGATAGCGCTCGCACATACACATCTTATCGGCATAGAAAGACAGACGTCGCTCGTCGCGGCAATATGTATTGACCAGCGTTATGAACTGTTCGAACACCTCACGCTCTCGTGTACGTTCGTTCAGTGGTGAAGCTATCTGGCGTTGCCTGAGCCAGTCAACATAATTGACAAATGCCGAAGCCATACTGAGGACGGTGTACTGACTGAAGTCATCCTGATGAACGACATCCCAGATTATGCGCATCATATCGCTGAGTAGTGCCATATCATTTTCTGACAGATGTATATGGAACGAAGACTCACTGCCGCAGAACGACACAGGCAGACGTCCGTCGAATGCAAGATTGAGAAAATCATCGCCCATCAGCATCGCGTATGGCCGGAAATCCGACGTAACACGGTTGATCTGAGCCACACTACCGCGTCCCACATACACCAGCATACCCTTATGAAACTTCTGGTTCATCAGATTGAGAGTCACTTCTGCCTCACCCTGCATAAGAAGGATGAACCTGCTATCTTCAACCAGAAAAGGAGCATTATGATTCAACACCTTGTCAAAAACACTGTTATACCCCCTGGCCATGGCAAAATCATGGTCAAGAAAAAAGCTCCTATCGTCAGTCTTAACACCTTTCACCATCTCGCGCATTTCCGAGAAAGTGATACGTGTAAACGCATTGTTTCTTTCAGCCATACTATATATAATAATGTCTTGTCCACATTCTTCTCAGAACAGATATGCCGATCGTCAGAATATCATGAATGACTCTGTACACAAACATATGCCTGCCCTGATTGCAAAATTAATCATTTCACGGTCAAAAAGTATGGTCCTAAGCTTATAATATTACAAAAAGAACATTCATATTTAAGTAATGACAATGATATATATAGCTTTATAGCTTATCTTTGCAACAGATTAAAAACCACAACACAGCATAAGAATGACAAACAGAACATTATTGGCAACAGTCACAGCCTTACTGTCACTATCGGTCAGCGCACAGGTTACGCTCGACGAATGCAAGACTTCTGCCAGAGACAATTATCCGGCCGTGAAACAATACCGACTAATAGAACTGAGCCGCGACTACACCATGGACAATGCCTCCAAGGCATGGCTGCCCAAAGTAAGCGTTGCGGCTGGAGCCGTAGCCATGACCGATATTATGGAGAACACTGTGGCAGGCACGGCAGCCGATGTCAGTAACGAGATTTACGGAGCCATGTTCCAGGTAAACCAGACCATATACGACGGAGGTACAACGGCTGCAAGAAAACGCGTGACGCGCGCCGAAGCCGATGTGGAGAAAGGGCGTCTCGACGTGACGATGTACGACATCAACAGCCGTGTAGAGGAACTTTTCTTCGGAATACTTACCATAGACGAGAAACTGAAACAAATACAGCTGCTGCAGAACGACCTCGAACTGAGCATGCGCACCGTGAACGGAATGATAAATGGCGGACTGGCCAACCAGTCGGACAAGGACGCCATAAAGGTAGAACAGCTCAAGGCCTCACAGCAGGAAAGCAGTCTTACCACCTCGCGCGCTGCTTATGTCAGGATGCTCGCCGCCTTCATGGGAAAGGATATGTCTGCCGACACTCAGTTTGAGAAACCATCAGAGACCACCACTCCTGTCCCAGAGACAATAACCAACCGGCGTCCGGAACTGGAATATTACTCGGCCCGCCTGCGATTGCTTGACGAACAACGCCACACACTCGACACGAAGCTGCGCCCACAGTTATCGTTCTTCGGCGCAGCTGTATATCACAACCGCATCAACGACCTTCTGAAAAACGGAACACTTGCGGCGGGTGTCACCCTGAGCTGGAATATAGGAGCGCTTTACACACGCAAAAACGACATAAGAAACATAGAGACACAGAAACTGCAGACAGAATCGCAGCGCGAGACATTCCTGCTCAACACACGCATGCAGAACGAGAACTCATACGGCAACATAAACGGTCTGAAAAAACAGATCGCGCTCGACGACGAGATAATCACCCTGCGCGAGAACATACGGCAGACCACTGAAAAGAAAGTGGAGAACGGTACGGAAACCGTGAACGAACTACTACGCCACATCAATGCCGTAAGCGAGGCACGACAGACAAAGGCAATGCACGAGATCGTACTGATACGCGAGCTCTACTCGCTGCGCCATACCAACAACATATGAACGGTCGCGCGCACATTCATTCACTGCAAACAGACATATAACATAAAGACAAAAGATAAAACAGACAATCATGAAAACAGAGATAATAACACTTCTGACAGCAGCCACGATAATGACTGCATGCAACGGCAAAGACAACGAATTTGACGCAACAGGAACATTCGAGGCCACCGAAATAACCGTATCGGCATTGGAAACCGGACAGATCATGCGACTCAATGCCGAAGAGGGCACCATGTTGAAGGAAGGTCAGCAGGCCGGACTCATCGACACCGTGCAGCTGGCACTTAGCGCCATAAGGCTTGGAGCCACACGCGAGAGCATCGCCAACAGCCGGCCGGACATACAGGCACAGATTGCCGCCACAAGACAACAGATAGAAAAGGCGGAGATGGAGAAGCGACGCTTCGAGAAACTTGTCGGTGAGAACGCAGCAAACAGAAAACAGCTGGACGACGCCGAAAGCACACTGAAGGTGTTGCAGCGTCAGCTTCAGGCACAGCTTTCGACACTTGGCAACAGCACGCGCAGCCTCGACAAACAGATGAGTGCAACGGAAATACAACGTATGCAGATACTCGACCGACTCAACAAATGCAGGATAGTGGCACCGGTGAGCGGAACCGTGATCGAGAAATACGCCGAACAGGGAGAATTTGCGACTACCGGCAAACCGCTGTTCAAGATTGCAGACACACGAAGAATGTACCTCAGGGCCTACATCACGTCCGAACAGCTGGCCGATGTGAAAATAGGTCAGAAGGCAAAGGTGACCTGCGACTACGGCAACAACAAGGGCAAGACATACGACGGAACGGTGACATGGATATCGCAGAAGTCTGAATTCACACCCAAGACCATTCTCACCGACGACGAGCGTGCCGACCTCGTATATGCCGTAAAGGTAGCCATCGACAACGACGGCGGCGCAAAGATAGGAATGTATGGCAAAGTGAAGTTTCTGAAATGATAGCACTTGACGACATATCAAAAAGATACGGCAGCGTCGTGGCGCTCGACAGCGTGTCGATAAGAGTGGAACGCGGCGAGATTGTCGCCCTGACCGGATGTGACGGCGCGGGGAAATCGACACTACTGCGCATCATCACCACACTGCTGCTGCCCGACAGCGGAAGCGGGACAGTGGGTGGTTACGACATCCGCAATCAGACTGCCGGCATAAGACGGGTATGCGGATACATGCCTGAGAAATTCTCACTCTACGAGGACCTTACGGTTGAGGAGAACCTGAATTTCTATGCCACGATCTACGGTACAAGCATAAGAGATGGCTACGAAAGCATAAAGAGCATTTACAGCCAGATTGAACGCTTTAAGGACAGACGTGCCGGAGCCCTTTCGGGCGGCATGAAGCAGAAACTGGCCCTATGCTGCGCACTTGTTCACAGACCACAACTGCTGGTGCTCGACGAGCCTACCACCGGCGTGGATCCTGTGTCGAGAAAAGAATTCTGGGACACTCTCGGCACGATAAACAAAGGTGGAGTGACCGTCATTGTTGCCACACCATACATAGACGAGATAAAAAGGTGTCACCGCGCGGTGTTCATTGACAAAGGAACAGTGATGGGAACAGGTTCTCCCGACGACATACTGACACGCTTCGCCGACATCTTCAGCCCCGGCAGACTGAAAATGACTGACGCCGATGCACATACAGGACAGACGGACGTAATAAAGGTGAGTCATCTCATTAAATCGTTCGGACATTTCAGGGCCGTTGACGACATATCGTTCAACGTAAGGAAGGGAGAGATATTCGGATTTCTCGGAGCCAACGGTGCCGGAAAGACTACAGCCATGCGCATGCTTACCGGACTGAGCCAACCTACCGGCGGACATGCAGAAGTGGCCGGATATGACATCGCCACGCAATACGAAAAGGTGAAGACACGCATCGGATACATGAGCCAGAAATTCTCGCTCTACGGAGATCTGACCGTGAAAGAGAATCTGAGACTGTTCGGCGGCATATACGGAATGAAAGATGAGGACATAAGACGCAGCACCGACGAGGCCGTGACACAGCTCAACATGAAAGGACTGGAAAACAAACTTGTGAGAGAGCTGCCACCTGGATGGAAACAGAAGATCGCCTTCACGGTGAGCATAATGCACAGTCCGGAAGTGGTGTTTCTTGACGAACCCACCGGAGGTGTGGACCCCAAGACGAGAAAACAGTTCTGGCGTCTCATATACGAGGCTGCCGGACGCGGTATAACCGTGTTCGTGACAACCCACTATATGGACGAGGCCGAATACTGCGACCGCATATCCATAATGGTTGACGGACAGATACGCGCCATCGGAACTCCCGACGAACTGAAGTCAAAATACGGATGCGCCGACATGGACGGCGTATTCACCAAGCTTGCCATGATGGCAAAGAGAGGAGACTGAGCACAATGAAAGAATTCATAGCATTCATATCCAAAGAGACGAAACACATCATGCGCGACAGCCGCACGGTGATGGTGCTGTTCGGCATGCCCATTGTGATGATGCTGCTGTTCGGATTTGCCATATCGACAGAGGTGAGAAACGTGAGAATATTGACGGTGACTCCGGTTGAGGACATGCTCACCCGACAGATAACCGAACGGTTGCAGGCATCCGAATATTTCACAGTCACCGGCACCGCCGGCTCTCCGGCAAGCGCCATACAGATGATCAGAAACGGCAAGGCGGACATGGCCGTAATTTTCGGTCCCCACATGGCCGACCACCGACACGACGGGAGCGCCGGCATACAGATCATGACAGACGGCTCCGACCCCAACATGTCTATACAACAAAGCAACTACGTCAGACAGATAGTGGCCGACGCCATGCACGGACAGCCGACAATGGCTTCGACCGCTGAAATAAAACTGCTGTACAACCCGCAGATGAAAAGCTCCTACAACTTCGTGCCCGGCATCATGGGCATGCTGATGCTCATCGTATGCACTATGATGACGTCCGTCAGCATAGTGCGCGAGAAGGAACGTGGCAGCATGGACCTTCTACTCGTCTCACCTGTAAAGCCCATCGTCATAATAACGGCCAAGGCCGTACCCTATTTTGTCCTTTCGACACTGATACTGGTCTGCATCATCATTATATCGCACTTTGTGCTCGACGTACCGATAGCAGGAAACATAATATCCATTTCGCTGGTGTCATTTCTGTACATAATGCTCGCGCTGTCGCTGGGACTTCTCATAAGCGTAGCCACACAGACGCAAGTCGCCGCGCTGCTTGCCTCAGGAATGATAATGCTTGTGCCCACACTTCTGCTGTCGGGTATGATCTTCCCGGTGGAAAGCATGCCGCAGATATTACAGTACGTCTCGGCCATAGTTCCTGCAAGGTGGTATATCTCTGCCATAAGAAAACTAATGATAATGGGTGCAGATCCTTCGACGATTGCCAAGGAGACATGTGTCCTGCTCGTGATGACGGTAGTGCTGCTTGGCATAGCACTGAAGAGATTTAAAGAACATCTGAAATAAAAACACACACGATATGACTATAAAATATCTGTTGGAAAAAGAGTTTAGGCAAATAATGCGGAATAAGTTCATTCCCAGAATGATCATCATGTTCCCCATCATCATAATGTGTGTGACGCCCTGGGTGACAAACCTTGAGGTAAAAAACATCACAGTAAGCGTCGTCGACAACGACCATTCATCCCTCTCGTCACGACTGATACACAGAATCGAGGCTTCCGACTATTTTGTCTTTGCCGGAACGGAGAACAGCTACGAGGACGCGATGAAGAGAATAGACATGTGCAAAACGGACGTGGCTGTCGTGATACCCGAAAATTACGAGCGTGACATGACAAACGGCAGGCTGCCGAAAATACTCATAAGCGCTAACGCAGTGAACGGCACCAAGGGCAGCATGGGGGCGGCATATCTTGCAAACATAATAAACGACAATCTGAAGGAGTCGGTGAACGCGGCTACGGATGTCGGCAAAGAGCAACTGACAACATTCAGTCTTTACAACAAAAGACAGGATTATAAGGTTTTCATGATTCCGGCACTTATGGCGATACTGATTGTCATGTTCTGCGGATTCCTGCCGGCACTCAACATAGTGGGCGAAAAAGAAAACGGAACCATAGAACAGATAAACGTGACTCCCATAAGCAAATCGACATTCATCATAGCCAAACTCATTCCCTACTGGATTATCAGCATGATAGTGATGACAATATGTTTTCTGCTGTCATGGATCATTTACGGCATCACTCCCGAAGGAAACATCCTGCTGCTCTATATGCTGGCAATGCTGCTCGCGCTGACTTTCAGCGGCATAGGACTGATGATAAGCAACTACAGCCGTGCGATGCAACAGGCGATGTTTGTCATGTGGTTTGTCATGGTGTGCATGATTCTGCTCAGCGGACTGTTCACACCGGTCAGCTCCATGCCCGACTGGGCTATCTGCATCACGACGATAAATCCGATGAAATATTTTATCGACGGAATGCGCACGGTGTTCATTAAAGGCGGGACATTCGGAAACATCACCGTCCAGACATCGGCATTGACAATATTTGCAATCGTGACAAATGTCATGGCCATATACAGCTATAAGAAGAACGCATGACAGAGTCTTATATAAAAATGCGTGACATACCGCAGCCTTAGCCTGAAAGCAAAAAGAGAATGACGGAAATCATTTCCACCATTCTCCCCCAGCTTCGCAGGTTATTCGTTACTCTTTCCTCATATAAAAGTCAAGTATTACAGGAGTGAAGCCTATGCCACTTCCTCCAACCGGCAAATTGTCTAAAACTAACTTTAACTTCAGGTATTTATCTATAAACTCATTATCCTTTCCGTCAAAGAATACTGGACCATTACCGGTCCCTATTCTTCATTCCTACGTCCTACCCGACTGATCAACCCGCCATAAGCAAGGCTCCGTAAAGCGTTGGTCCTAACCTGTTTACAACCGGCCCCGAGAGTCACACTACATGGACAGCCCTCACGGCAAAGACGATTCATAATCCGGCATAATCACGCACGGACATCAACTCATCCAGGTTCACATGCAACGACAAAAACAATGCTTTGCTCGCTATGCGCGCAAACGGACATGTTTGCATCGGTCTGATATTCGTTAAGTCTATTCATCATAGCATATAATGTATGCTCCATATACATAAACGCTCCGAGAACTCTTCATTAAATTGAATGAATAAGCGCGGAAATGTTTGCATCAGAAACCGTTAATAAATAATTAAAAAACATTAATAACAGCAGCACAATATATTCACCTTATTATATATATGCCGCATCCATACCATAACACTAATACATACCGACATTCAGCGCAAAATTTTCCGGAATAGAATAATGCGCGACCCGGCGGTTATCTGTCATAACTGATACCAGGGCCAGAATATAGAAAAGCCGAAAGATGGCTCAATGGGAATTATCGTGAACAAGCTTTCATTCTCGGAATATAACAAAATGACGTAACATTTTCCGGCTGCGCGTGATGTTTATATACAGCGACAGCACATATTTCGTGTAATAACAAATTGACAGCGCCGCAAACGATAAACCATAAATTCAAAAGAAACACACGTCTTCCACACTTTCTTCCACACCCTGCAACCGCACTTTTACAGGAAATCTGCGGGACAGACTTACAATTTTTCTTGATTTTATTTTGACAAAATATTTTCGCGAAAGAGATGTGAAGTGATTCTAAAACGGATACAATAAAGGACATTTAGTATAATAGCGTTTTTTAATATACCCCATAACGTAGTCCAAAACAATGAAGATAACGTTCCGATATTGCCCATTTCGCAGTACGATAAAGCCCATTTCATGGTGCGATATGGTGCATTTCAGCCACCAATATGGGCCATTTTGCATAGCGAAATGGTGCTTTTTGCAATGCAGAGAAATAGTCCTTAAACATAAATCACTGATATTCAATATATTATAAAAGCCTCTCATAATTCGCGTATTTGCACCTGAAGGAAGGTCAGCCCGCAAATACGCGCTTATTTTTCGGGGTATAGTGGAAAAATAATGCCAAAAAATCAGAATCCGGTTTTAATTTGAAAGTTGTATATATCGGCTTAACCCCAACCGGTGGTTAAACTTCCTGCTGATTTCATTTTATCATCGGGCTGTCCGTATTACACTTTTTTCTAAAGCATGACGGGCTACATCAATACCGAGTATCGGGCAGAATGACGGCAAGAGAACGGCAGACACAGACGAGCAAGAACAGCAATGCGGAATAAACATGCGGGATGATAACCTACCCGGAGCTGATTTCAGAATATGGAAACAATGCCGAATGTGAATTGAATCCACAACTTTATATAATAAAAATAAACGCTTTATTTCATACGATTCTGATTCCCGGCCGGCACAAACACGCGTGACAGAAGGAAACGACGCCGAAACTGGCATATAAACAAAACAGCCACAACCGGAAAACCGATTGTGGCTGAACCATTTACGTTTGGTAATGTAGCGGGACCCAGGATTGAACTGGGGACCTCATGATTATGAATCATGCGCTCTAACCAGCTGAGCTATCCCGCCTTTCGTTTTTGCGAGTGCAAAGATAATACAATTTTGTTAAACTGCAAAATATTTTTCCAAAATTTATTGTTTTGCCTATCAAAAATATTATTTTTGCATCATAAAAAGTAAGATGTATGATGTTGTCAGCTGAAACAACCTACACCCTATGCTAAATGAAAAAGAAGAAAATTGAAATAGAACAGAAACTGAACTCGAAATCGCCGAACATTATATGGAACCTTATTGGGACTCCGGCCGGCTTGGGCAAATGGATTGCCGACGAAATAGAACAGGAAAATGACATTTTGACATTTACCTGGGGCAAAATTTGGAGCAATCATGAAATAAGGTCGGCAAAAATCACCGCACTCGAGAAAAACAAATACATTCGCTTTGTGTGGGAAGACGAAGAGGACGAGGACACATACGTGGAGCTAAGAATAGAGGGCAACATACTGACCGGCGATTTCATGCTCCACATCACGGACTTTACCGATGAGGACGATGTGGATGCATTGTACGAAATATGGAACGGCAACATGAAAAAACTTCACCGTGTGAGTGGTCTTTAGACAGTCATGGCATCCTTACATATAATAATAAAAAGATATAAATAGGACCATTTCTTATTTTTTTTACTAATTTTGCATACCATATGCACTATCTTTGTGCTTAAAGCATCTGCCAACAATGTTTCGTATAAAAAAACTAGATATATTCATCGCCAAACAGTTCGGCATCCTGTTTATGGGTACTTTTTTCATCTGCCAGTTTGTGCTGATGATGCAATTTCTATGGCGATATATTGAACGACTGATAGGAAAAGGCTTGTCGATGGACGTGTTGGCACAGTTTTTCTGGTACATGGGACTGATGCTTGTGCCGCAGGCTTTTCCGCTGGCAATATTGCTCTCTTCACTCATAACATTCGGTAATCTCGGCGAAAGCAGCGAGCTGACAGCCATAAAGGCCGCCGGCATATCGCTCATGCAGACATTCAGATCGCTGATCGTGATTTCGGTATTGGTGTGTCTGGTCTCGTTCTATTTTCAGAACAGCGTAGGACCTGCTGCCAACATGAAAATGGGACAGCTGCTGATGTCGATGAAACAGAAGAGCCCTGAGCTGGAAATACCCGAGGGAGTGTTCTACGACGGAATACCGAACAGCAACCTTTATGTCCAGAAGAAGGACATAAACACCGGAAAGCTCTATGGCATAATGATTTACCGAATGACCGGAAGCTACGAGGACCAGGCCATAATACTTGCCGACTCTGGCATGCTGCAGGCCACTGCGGAGAAAAAACACATGCTGCTCACGCTATGGAACGGTGAGTGGTTTGAGAACATGAAGTCGCAGGAGTTCGCCAACAGTGCCTCGGTGCCATACCGTAGGGAGACGTTCGTGAACAAAAAGATAGTGTTGGACTACGACGGCGATTTCAACATGGCAGACGCCACGTCGCTCTCAAACAACGCCAAGACAAAAAGTCTGGCGCAGATAAACCATTACATAGACTCAATAAACCACGACTACGACAGCATAGGACGGGCATATTACAATTATGACAAGATGACGTACTACGCCATTCCGATGGCGTCGAAGCACGATTCCTTAATAGCATTGCAAAGAGCCAAAACCACGGAGTATAATGTGGATTCGGCCTACGCGCGCCTGTCGCCGGAGCAGAAAAGGCTCGCCGCCAACGATGCCCTGAACAGCGTGCAGCAGCACATGAGCGACCTCGACTTCAAGAGCATGATCACCAACGACGGTGACAAACTGATAAGACAGCACAAGATAGAACGTATCGGAAAATTCACGCTGGCCCTGTCGTGTCTGATTTTCTTCTTCATCGGTGCGCCTTTGGGTGCCATAATACGAAAAGGAGGACTCGGCATGCCGGTGATCATATCCGTCCTGGTGTTCATTGTATATTACATTCTTGACAATTCCGGCAACAGAATGGCAAGCGGAGGCATGTGGGCAATATGGTTCGGAACAGGTCTTGCGCCGGCAGTACTTATTCCTACGGCCATATTCTTCACCTACAAAGCAAACAAGGATTCCACAGTATTCAACGTAGATGTATATATAAACATCATGCGCAAGCTCCTCGGACTGAGGATAAAACGCCATGTGGCGGCAAAAGAGGTAATAATAGAGAATCCCGACTACGAGAAAGATGCAGCTCAGCTGCAGAGCATAAGCCGCGAAATCCAGGAATACTCTCAACAGCACAGACTGAAGTCTGCGCCTAACTGGATAAGGGTGTTCTTCAAATATGAACCCGACCATGCCATTGAGCACATAAACGAAAAGCTCGAAAGCGTGATCGAAGATCTTGGAAACACAAAGAGCGGCATAATAATAAACGAGCTGAACACATATCCTGTAATCTCGGAGAAGGCCCACACAAGGCCGTTCGACCGCAAGTGGCTCAACATAGCCGCGGCCGTGATTGTACCTCTCGGCGTGATACTGTATATAAGGATGTGGCGCTACAGGCTCCGACTGTTCCAGGATCTCAAGAACATCAAGAATACGAACGACAGAATAATAGCACAGATAAACAAGATGTGACATTATTCATTAATAATATAACCCTTTCAAGAAATAAAATAAAAAATAAATAAACTATGACAGAGTTCAATCTCAGCAACATTGAAGATGCAATAAAGGATTTCAAAGAAGGAAAGTTTGTTATTGTAGTGGACGATGAAGACCGCGAGAACGAAGGCGATCTGATTATCGCAGCAGAGAAAATAACACCGGAGAAAGTGAATTTCATGCTGAAACACGCACGTGGAGTTCTCTGCGCACCTATAACACTGTCGCGTTGCGAGCAGCTTGACCTGCCAAGACAGGTGAGCGACAACACATCCATGCTCGGCACCCCGTTCACAGTGACAGTGGATAAGCTGGAAGGCTGCACCACAGGTGTATCGGCTCACGACAGGGCAGAGACCATAAAAGCACTCGCCGACCCGAGCTCCACCCCACAGACATTCGGACGTCCGGGACACATCAATCCGCTTTACGCCCAGGACAACGGCGTACTGAGACGCTGCGGACACACCGAGGCTACAATCGACCTGTGCAAACTGGCAGGACTCTATCCGGCAGGAGCACTGATGGAGATAATGAACGAGGACGGAACAATGGCCCGCATGCCGCAGTTGAAAGTGCTCGCCGAGGAATGGGGACTGAGAATCATCACCATAAAAGACCTCATTGCCTATCGTCTGAAGAACGAGTCGATAATAGAAGTGGGCGAAGAGGTGGACATGCCTACTGAGTACGGACACTTCCGTCTGATCCCTTTCCGCCAGCAAAGCAACGGCCTGGAGCACATGGCTCTCGTAAAGGGCGAATGGAAAGAGGACGAGCCTATTCTGGTGAGAGTACATTCGTCATGCGCCACAGGCGATATTCTGGGAAGCAAGAGATGCGACTGCGGCGAACAGTTGCATAAAGCCATGCAGATGATTGAGAAAGAGGGCAAGGGCGTACTGATATACATGCAGCAGGAAGGACGCGGCATAGGTCTGATGAACAAAGTGGCTGCATACAAGCTACAGGAAGAAGGCTATGACACGGTGGATGCGAATATACACCTTGGATTCAAACCCGACGAGCGCGACTACGGATGCGGCGCGCAGATGCTCCGCCATCTTGGAGTGCACAAAATGAGACTCATGACCAACAACCCTGTTAAACGCGTGGGACTGGAAGCATACGGACTGGAAATAACCGAGAACGTACCTATTGAGATTACGCCGAACGAATACAACGAGCGTTACCTCAAGACCAAGCGCGACAGAATGGGACACACCCTGCACTTGAAATAAAAAACGCAGACTGTGGCTTCTATAAGGAGCTGCAATATGGCGCAAGTCCGATATAAAATATAAAATAAGAAAGGGCCGTTGCATACAGCTTAAAAGCCCATGTCATGTATTAAACCCGAATCGGTCATTAGAATTCAGTCTGTATTTTTGCTTTATATTGAGCGGATTTTCGTTGGATCTTTTGCAGGCATAGCGGACTATGTCAAGAAAAAATACAACAAAAAGAGGCCAATAGAAAACAAAAAGAAGGCTGAAAGCATGAATGAATAAAACATATAAAAATGCATGCGGTATAATGACCGATTTGGGTTTAATGCATGATATGGGCTTCCCGGAGCTGAGTAACGGTCCTTTCTAAGTTCAGAAAAGAGCTGTCATATGTCACAGGACGGGCTGTTTTCTGGTTCAGAACCGATTTTTTCAGAACGCGACACAGGCACATTCAAAGCCTGACATAAATTTATCTGTTATAATCTTAAATCGTATTCACATTAAATAAAGAGAGTAAAAATATAAAGAAAAACCCGCACATTATTATAAATGGCCGGTTTGTTTCAACTGCCTTAATATCCGCAGATACAAAAAGGACTGAATAATAGGACATTATATGTAGTATGACATGCGGAATCATCACCGCAATACTCATTTCAGCCGCTATTATCGGCTGTATATTCGTTAAACACATTAAGTAGTGCGAAAATCAAAAAATGTTACAAAACCATTAATTACGGAGAAATATACTATCTTTTCTTTCGTCAGAATGAATTAATTTTTTAATTTTGCAAAATAAAAAACATATAAATTATGGCACAATTATCAGATCGTCTAAACAGACTCGCACCTTCTGCCACACTTGCAATGTCGCAGAAAAGCAGCGAGATGAAAGCACAAGGCATTGACGTTATAAACATGAGTGTGGGAGAACCGGACTTCAATACACCGGACCATATAAAGGAAGCTGCAAAGAAAGCTATCGACGAAAACTACTCACGCTATTCACCGGTTCCGGGATATCCAGATCTGAGAAAAGCCATCGCAGCAAAGCTGAAAAACGAGAACGGGCTGGACTACAACATAAACGAGATACTGGTGTCGAACGGAGCAAAACAAAGTGTATGCAACACTGTAATGGCTCTTGTGAACGATGGCGACGAGGTTATCATTCCTGCACCATACTGGGTTAGCTATCCACAGATGGTGAAACTTGCAGGCGGTGTTCCGATTATCGTAAACGCTGGCTTCGAGCAAGACTTCAAGATGACTGCACAACAGCTTGAAGAGGCCATCACCCCGAAGACAAGAATGCTCATACTGTGCTCTCCGAGCAACCCGACAGGAAGCGTTTATTCAAAAGAAGAGCTTGAAAGCCTCGCCGAAGTAATAAAGAAGCACGATGACTTATACGTGCTCGCTGACGAGATTTACGAGCACATCAACTACACAGGACGCCATGCAAGCATAGCACAGTTCCCTGGCATGAAGGAGCGCTCCATCATCGTAAACGGAGTTTCCAAAGCATATGCCATGACAGGATGGCGTATAGGATTCATCGCCGCACCGGAATGGATTGTCAAAGGATGCAACAAGCTACAGGGACAATACACAAGTGGTCCGTGCTCTGTCAGCCAGAAAGCTGCTGAAGCAGCCTACACACTGCCACAGGACTGCGTGGAGACAATGAGACAGGCATTCGAACGCCGCCGCGACCTGATTGTGGAACTGGCAAAAGACATACCGGGACTCGAGGTAAATGTTCCGCAAGGAGCTTTCTATCTGTTCCCGAAATGCAGCAGCTTCTTCGGAAAGAGTGACGGTACACGCACCATAAACAACTCTACAGACTTCGCAATGTATCTGCTTGAAGTTGGACATGTGGCAACCGTTGCTGGAGACGCATTCGGCGATCCTGACTGCTTCCGTATGAGCTATGCGACAAGCGATGCAAACATACGCGAGGCAATGAGCAGAATCAAGAAAGTCCTTTCAGTCTTAAAGTGATAATATGCAATAAATGACAAATGTCGGATAAATTTGCAAAAATTCATTGTTAAAATACGCAAATACAAGTTTCAATTATACTTAAATTGTTATCTTTGCCTCAAGAAAGCATACCATAAAGAAAAATTTGCTTAGAAGGCAATAATACAAAGACCGACAAGAGACAAAAAATAACAACCAAAAAATTTATTAACAACCAAATTAAAATTTTAAATTATGACAACTACACAAAAAAACAGCCCCAAATCTCAGGGCTTCCAAGGAGTTAGAGACGCAATTTGGATCATTGTAATATGCGCCGTAATTGCATTCTGCTTTTATGAATTCTTCCTCGGTGGCCCGTCAAACTTCCGTGGTGGAGACAACAGCGGTGAACCAGCCAACCTTCTCGGTACAATCTACAAAGGAGGTATCGTCGTTCCGGTTATCTTCACTTTGCTTTTCACTGTAATCGCACTTGGTGTAGAGCGTTATCTGGCTCTCCGCAATGCATTCGGTAAAATGCCTTTGGCTAAATTTACAGCACAGATCAAAGCTGCCGTTAAAGGTGGTGATTTCGCTACTGCACACCAGCTTTGCGACAAGATGAGAGGTTCTGTTGCAAACGTTGTTAACGCTTCTCTCAACACATACGAGGAAATGGAGAAGACAACAGGTATCAAGAAGAGCCAGAAGATCGCTAAGATACAGCAGGCTCACGAGGAAGCAACTCAGCTTGAAATGCCTACTCTCCAGATGAACCTTCCGATTGTCGCTACAATCGTTACACTGGGTACTCTTACCGCTCTGTTCGGAACCGTTGTCGGTATGATCCGTTCATTCGCAGCTTTGGCAGCCGGTGGTGGTGCAGACTCTCAGGCTCTTTCTACTGGTATTTCTGAGGCGCTGGTTAATACAGCATCAGGTATTTTGACATCTTGGTTCGCTGTAGTTATTTATAACTTCTTTACAAACAAAATCGACAAGCTGACATACGCTCTCGATGAAGTTGGTTACACTATCGCACAGACATACGAAGCCAACCACGGAGAAGAGGCTTAATTTTTGCTAACCCTTTAAACTTTTATCACTATGGGTAAAGTAAAAATTAAGAAAAGTGACATCTGGATAGACATGACTCCAATGTCCGACGTGATGGTGCTTTTGCTGACATTCTTCATGTTGACATCAACATTCGTAAAGAATGATCCTGTAAAAGTCGTCACCCCAGGTTCGGTATCGGAGATCAAAGTCCCGGAAAAAGATGTCTTGAACGTACATGTTGCCAAAGATGGCAAAGTGTTCATTACTATTGACAACACCAATGATTTGGTGTCAATAGTGGATGCGATGACAGGAAAATTCGGAATCACTCTCACCGGAGCACAGCTGGAGACTCTCAAGAAGCACTCTATGCTCGGTGTAGGTATGGAAAAGCTGACTGCATATCTCAGTCTTCCTGAGGATCAGATGGCAGACGCCATACAGAAAGAAGGTATTCCGACAGACAGTATTGACGACGGCACAGGCAAGAAAGATAAAAGCGAGTTCCAGCTTTGGGTAACTGAAGCACGCAACGTAAACAGCGATATCAAGATTGCCATCAAGGCCGACCAGGACACTCCTTACAGTGCTATCAAGACTGTTATGTCAGAACTTCAGGATATGAGTGAGAACCGTTACTATCTCATAACTTCATTAAAAACAGAGGAGGACTAAAGAATGGCAAAACAGAAAGCAAGCAAGCAGAAAAAGATGAATGTCCGCGTAGACTTTACGCCTATGGTGGATATGATGATGCTTCTTATCACATTCTTCATGCTCTGTACCTCACTGGCAAAGCCACAGACAATGGAGTTGAGTATGCCAAGTAACGATAAGAACCAGACTGAGGAAGATAAATCAGTAACAAAGGCATCTTACACAATCACAATTTATGTAGGATCCAACGATCAGATTTACTACATAGCAGGACTGCCGAAATACGACGATCCTACATGTCTGAAGAAAACTACTTGGGGTAAAGACGGTATCCGTAAAGTTCTGATTTCTCATGTTACAGAAGACGGAACACAGCCGGTTCAGCAGGTAATGCTTGCAAAGGCAAAACTTGATGAAAAGAAGCTGGCTAATCCAAATTATCCGGATTCTCTTTACAACAAAGAGCTGTCAAAGATCAAGTCAGGTGAGATAAATGGTCAGAAGATATCAACATTGACTGTCATTATCAAAGCCACAGACAAATCTGCTTACAAGAATCTGATCAGAGCGCTCGATGAAATGCAAATTTGCAGCATTGGTAAATACGTGATCGATAAGATTAACCCGGACGACCAGAAGCTTCTCGACAAAGCAGGAGTGAAATAGTCGTTGAATGTTGAACAATTAAAACGAAAAAGACTATGTCAAAAATAGATTTGATTTCAAACGACTGGGTTGATTTAGTATTCGAAGGACGTAACAAATCATATGGAGCCTACAGACTCCGTAGAAGTACGACCAAGCGCAATATAATTGCAGTCATCTCAGTTTTGATTTTGGTTCTCGCATGTTTCATCATACTGACTGTAAAGAATATTGTTGATGAGCAGCGCGCCAAAGTAGCAGTAACGCAGGTAACTGAGCTTTCAGCTCTTAACCAGCCAAAGAAAAAGGCTGAGGTTAAGCAGAAGAAAATCGAGATCAAGCAGCCTGAAAAAGTTGTTGAACGTGTAAAGAGTTCTATCAAGTTTACTGCTCCTGTCATCAAGAAGGATGAGGAAGTAAAGCCTGAGGAAGAGCTCAAGACACAGGATGAACTTATGAACACGAAAGTTGCCATCGGTACGTTCGATGTAAAAGGTAACGACGATGCCAACGGAGAGGTGCTCAAAGCTAAGGAAGTAATTGCACAGCCTGAGCCACCGAAGGAAGAAGAGAACAAAGTCTTCGAGGTGGTTGAGCAGATGCCGGCATTCCCTGGTGGCGATGCAGCGTTGATGAAATATCTGCAGGAGAACACACACTATCCGACGATTGCAGCAGAGAACGGCGTACAAGGTCGTGTTGTTGTTGGATTCGTTGTTGAGAAGGACGGTTCTATTACAGATATAACAGTCATCAAGTCTCAGGATCCATCACTTGACCGCGAAGCAGCGCGCGTTGTGAAGAGCATGCCACGCTGGATTCCAGGTAAGCAGAACGGATCTGCCGTACGTGTTAAGTTCCAGGTACCTGTTACATTCAGATTACAGTAACAAAACAACAAGAATGAGAAAAGACAAAATATCTTACATATTCGTAGGATTAGCACTGTTAGCCTGTCTTTGCGTTTCCTGCAACAAGAAGCGCAAAGACGGCAGGACAGACACATATTCGTCAGGGGTGATCAGTTTCGCCTCTGACGAAAGTTTTAGTCCAATAATAGAAGAAGAGCGCGAAGTGTTTGAAAGCTCGCACGTAAATGCTACGCTAAAACCCATTTACACAAATGAGTCAGACGCCATCAACATGCTTCTGAAAGGCAAAATCTGTCTCGCAATCACAGCACGTGATTTCAAGGAAAACGAAAGACAGAATCTGCGCGACCGCAACTTCAATCCGCGTGCCACAGCCATCGCTTATGACGCGCTTGCACTCATAGTAAACAACGCAAACAACGACACTTGCATATCAGTAAAAGATATAGCGAACATACTTAGCGGCAAGTCAACAAAATGGAGCGACATTTATCCCAACTCCAAACGAGGTGACATCGTTGTCGTCTTCGACAACAAAAAGTCGAGCACTGTCCATTTTGCCGAAGACAGCATTCTCGGCGGCAAGCCAATAACAAGTCCGAATGTCGTAGCCACGAAAAAGACAGCCGACGTGATCGACTATGTGGAAAAGACACCTAATGCCATCGGCATAATAGGCAGCAACTGGCTCAACGACAAACGTGACACAACAAACCTGACATTCAACAAGAACATACGCGTAATGTCAGTAAGTAGAATTGACAAAGCCACACCGGCAAACAGCTGGAAGCCGTATCAATACTACATATACAACGGGAATTACCCACTCACCCGCACAATATGGGCTCTGCTCAACGATCCGCTGCGAGGACTTCCTTGGGGATTCTTCAACTTCCTGACTTCTCCTAAAGGGCAGATGATCATCTTCAACGCAGGACTGTTGCCTGTGCAAGGAAACATCACCGTACGCGATGTTAGAGTTACCGACGACTGACAAATGAATCAGTCTTGATACAAAAAATGCCCCACAAAACCGAAAGCAGAAAATTCAGTCAAAGACAAAATAAATAAACATTGGATATGAAAGTAATAAAATATTTTTTAATCGGAGCGCTGATGATAGGCATCACCACTCCATCTACAGCACAGGAAGAAGATCACAAAGCTGTTATCGAGCAACTCACAAAAGTCGTTAAATCTGATGCCGCAGACAAAGAGGATCAGATAAAAGATCTGTTCAAAGACTACAAGAAAGATCCGGACGTAATTGTAGCAATAGGCCGTGCATACCTCGACATAAAAGATACCGAGAATGCACAGAAATATGCAGATATGGCCATCAAACGCGATAAGAACTACGGTGACGCATACGTCCTTGCCGGCGATATCCAGGTAATACTTGACAACGGGGGTGAAGCATCGTCACTCTTCGAGCAGGCTATCTACTTCGATCCGAAAAACCCGAACGGATACCGTCGCTATGCACAGGTGAACAGCAAGGCCAACCCGTCTGCCGCAGTACAGAAACTGGAAGAACTCAAGCAGCAGGTGCCAGACTACCCTATCGCACTTATCTCTGCAGAAATATTCAGTAAGGCCGGTGATCTCGACAAGGCCATACAATACTACAACCAGGTTGACAAATCAAAGATGGAAGACTATCAGCTCGTTGACTACGCACTGGTTTACTTCCTGAAAGGCGAATTCGAAAAGAGTCTCGAGATTTCACAGTTCGGAAACAACAAGTTCCCGCGCAATCCGGCGCTCAACCGTATTTCGTTCTTCGACCTGACAAACCTCAAACGCTATGACGAGGCACTGCAGTATGCAGCAAAACTGTTCAACGAGTCAGAAGAGACTAAGATAACCGAGAGCGACTATCTCTACTATGGTTATGCTCACCTCGGCAAAGGCAACTACGACGAAGCCATCGCAATGTTCCAGAAGTCAATCGAAAACAACCAAGACAATGAAGCCGACAAGAACGACGCAATGAAGAACATTGCAGAGGCATACAAGAAGAAAGGTGACTACAGGAACGCTATCGGTACATACGAGAAATATCTTGACAACCTGAAACAGAAGACTGCAAACGATATACACACTCTCGCAACAATGTACATGGCAGAGGCTTCAGACTCAACCATAGCAGAAGCACAGAAGAAGGTGCTCTATGCAAAGGCAGACTCTATCTATGCTGAGATGGCCGACAAGATGCCTAGTGTAGCAGTATTCGCTACTCTGCAGCGCGCTCACATCGGTTATGCCCTCGACCCGGAGACAAAACTTGGTCTTGCTAAGCCTCACTATGAGAAACTCGTAGAGCTCCTCACCACACAGGAGAAAGACGAAAACACAGACGAGCGTCTCATCGAGTCATACCGTTATCTTGGCTACTACTATCTGCTCAAAGATGACAAGACTAAATCTGCCGAGTATTGGAACAAGATTCTTGCAATCGATCCGGAAAATGCCATGGCTAAACAGGCACTCGGTCTGACACAAGCAAAGTAAATTTTATAATTACAAATAAGTAACCATAAAAAGCATGCGGGAATAATAAATATCCTGCATGCTTTTTTTATGTACATACAGACGCCACACATCAAAAAACATTATCAAATCAGCAACACAACTGTTATTAAATATCCGCAACTTATTAATCAAACAACGACCTTAATTCCACAGTTACACATAAAAATACACCATGCATCACATTTATACATAAAAATTTTCACCCAAACTCACGAGAATTAAATGTATGCGAACAAAAGTGATGACGAACGCAAATACAATAATTTTCAACAAACTGCTTAACTATCCGACATTTAACGGCGTATTCAATATCGTACGACAATCATAGAAACTCAGCGATAGGAAACGGACTTTGTCAGGCCACAACTAAGACCACATCACACAATAGAAGACATAATTCCAGCACATCAGAAAATGCGTTTTACAACACGAAAAAACATCTTGTGTAGAACATTACTCCACAAAAGAAGAATAAAGCTCCCAAAAGCAGCTGAACAGAAGAATCAAATCAGTGTGATAAAACATATCCACAAACAAACACGTATCGCCCACTGCCATACCACATAAAACAATATCAACTGTAACAACCGTCCAAGCAGCGACAGACACCACACAAAAAACAATGCACAAAAAAAGCGGCAACGCATCTGCGCAGCCGCTCTCTAACTTTTATGGAAAAATGTTATTATGGAAGGCTGATTGCTCCAGAAGGACAAACATCAGCGCATGTACCACATTCTGTGCACATATCTGGATTAATTGAATACTTCTCGCCTTCAGAGATAGCGCCTACCGGGCACTCATCGATACATGTACCGCATGCGATACAGTCATCACCAATTACATAAGCCATAGTAAAAAATATTTTTATAATGTTAATAATGTTATTGTACTAATAGACCGCCGGACTAAACCGGCTCGTACATTGCAAAGGTACATTATTTATCCCGAAAAACTACATCCGACCCAAGATTTTAACTAATTTATACATTGTTACTTTATTCTGCCATACAATAAGCAAAAACAAATGGCGTTATTAATACGTATATGAAACGTTTCGTTATAACGATATTCACAATTATCGTCTGTGCAGCCCATGCCACAGCGCAGACGCGCACGGTGCAGAACAGACCCTACACCGACCTGCGTCCGTTCCATTTCGGAGTGGTCGTAGGCACGCACATGCAGGACATCGAACTGTTGAATGCAGGTCCGCAAATCATAGCAAGTGAAGACGGAACTACTGTCGAGACTCTCGTCACTGCCGATCAGGACCGCTGGGACACCGGATTCAACGTGGGCGTAGTAGGCGAATACCGCATAAATACATACTTCCAGTTCCGCATTGCGCCGACGATGTACTTCGGCAACCGCCGCATAACATTCCGCGACATGAAGAATCTCGACGAAGACGGCAATCCGAGAGAGGAGCATCAGAACATGAAGTCGGTATATATATCCTCATCGTTCGACCTCATTTTCGCCGCGCCAAGGTTCAACAACCATCGTCCGTACCTCATGGCAGGTCTCAACCCGATGATAAACCTCAGCGGCAAGAGCACCGATTACATAAAGCTGAAACGCTACGATGTCTGCGCGGAGATAGGTTTCGGCTGCGACCTCTACCTGCCTTTCTTCAAGCTCCGTCCCGAACTGAAGTTCGTTTATGGTCTTGGCAACAGCCTCGACACCAATCACCCAAACCAGCTTCGCGACAGAAATATGCTCCGCTTCGCCAAATCCGTGAGCGAGGCACACACAAAGATGATTGTCCTCAGCTTCTATTTCGAATAACACACAAGCCTCTACATACAATAAAGCCTCACCTTTCCGGCGAGACTTTATTATTTTATGTACCCTTGTTTACTTCAAATCCATTTGCTTTCTTCACGCGTTACTTGCTGAAGTTGAGCATTATCTTGCCGACAAACGCTCCGTGCTTGCCGTTCTGGTCGTTGGGCACCTGCTTCCCGTCGGCATTCTTTACATACTTCAGACTATCGAAATAAGAATGTGAGTGTCCGCCCAGCACGAGGTCTATGCCCTTGGTCTTCGACATAAATTCCTTGTCGCCTTCATCGTCTGAGTCCTCCCATCCGAGATGCGAAAGACAAACCACCACGTCGCATTTCTCCTTGTCTATCAGAGTCTTCACCGTCCTTTCGGCAGCATCCTCCGGGTCCTCGTATTTCACTCCGCGACAGTTCTTCTCGTCCACAAGCCCTTCGAGCTCCGGTCCTACGCCCAATACGCCTATCTTCAGCCCGTTGCGCTCTATCACCACATACGGTTTCACAAGTCCCTCGAGCGGAGTTCCCGTGAAATCATAGTTACAGCAGACCACCGGAAAATTCGCTTTTCTGAACAGACGCGCCATGTTATCCATACCGAAATCAAACTCGTGATTGCCTATTGTCACGGCATCATAGCCCATAAGGTTCATCAGTTCCACCTCAACGTCGCCGTGGAAAAGCGTGTAGTAAGGCGAACCCTGCGAAAAATCGCCGCTGTCGAACAACAGCAGTTGCGGATTGTCCTTCCGCTCACGGTTCACAAACTCCAGTCGTCTTACGAATCCACCGCGCCCGGCCACAAGCGTGTCTGCCAGATTCTTGCTCAGCGGCAGAATGCAGCTATGCGTGTCGTTGGTGTGCAATATCTCAATCCGAGTCTGTGCCTCTGCCGCCATCGACGACAAGAAAAGCGCACAGCAAACCATTAAATTCCTTATCATATTCATCCCGTGTTTCATTCCACAACAATACGGCCCTCAACCTTGCTGTCCACCTGTCGGCCGTTTTTCTCCTGCTCTCTGAAATAATTCTTTATGATATGCCTGACGTTGTTCTCCTCGCTTTGCGGCGACACCACGTCGGTCTTATCCTTAAACGCCTCCAGTCCGTCGTTGCCTTGAGCCAGATAGTCGAGCGTGGCTATGCGGTAAACCCTGTTCTTGTCTATCTGACGGCCGCCGACAAGAGCCGACTTCAACTTTCCGTCCTTCGTTATCACGAGGTTCACGCCACGGCTTACGGCCTCACCTCCGGCCTCAGCCATCTCTTCAAACAGTTCCTCCACCTTGTCACCCTTCAGCGAAAGAAAACATATCTTGTTCTCAAACGGCGCCACGTCCAGCACATTGCCTATCGTCACGTCGCCCTTCGACAGCGCCGCACGTATGCCGCCCATATTGTAAACGGCGAAGTCGGGCTTCTCTCCGAACTTGCTGCTGCCCCACAACAGTATGTCGGCCAGCAGATTCGACAGGTCGCTCTCAGGTCGCGAGGCAGCCATGTCGTGGGCAGCGTGGCCCACGACAGGACTCATCATGCTGTCAACCTTAGCCCTGTAAGGCGCAAGAAATCTCACTCCGGCACTGTCGGTCACCGTGTCATAGCGACTGTCTATCACTACCCTCTCGCGCTCGACACCCGTAAGCTGCACGCCGGAAGAACATGCCGCAAGCAGCAATATGGCCGGCAGCACTCCGACACCGAGTGCGCGTCTGCGCATTTTTCTGTTCATCATGTCTGTTGTCATTATTATTCATTGTGTTTCGTACAGACGTCTCCGTGGAATGAAGTTTTCCATCCACAACATCCTGTACCGGTTGTTTCATTTACAAAGTTAATGCAACTGTCGCATAATGCAAAGCCCTTCGCGCTTTTTCTTCACGTCAAGGCACTCACAAACAACACAATACGTCAATACAATAAACTCCCATGCAACATATCACACCGCAATGTTTGCTCATATAATAAAAAATCCATATATTTGCGAAAGCGCCACACAGCAAATAGAGATACTAAAAACCGTAAACACAAAATCAACCACAGACCACATACCGGTGGCATAAAAACAAACAACGAAACTATCTTAAACAACAATACAGGGAGGAAATATAATGACAACAAATGCAGTCCACACTCCATTTAATGACCGTTGCATAATACGTACAACTGCCATGCAACTTACACACAAGCCTGTCACAGATATGCAGACTGTAAAATCCGTGCATTACTTATTCATCATCATCATGCTGATGATGCTCATACAGTTCAGCACCAGAGTTTCCGCCGCCGTAGCAACCGACTCCACTGCGTTCGGCAAGGCAGCATTCGCATCCGACGCAAAAGGCGACATCATTATGGGCAAAGCCGTATACACCGCATTGCCCATATACAATGCGGAGTGCAGCGACGACGGAAAATACTTATGCATACAGACACGAGAGGCCACCAAGAAAGGAATATGGAAAAACAAAGGCAGCATATGCATGTTCGACAGCGGCAATATGTCGCAACTGTGGGAAACAGACGTAAAATACAACAGCACGCAACTGTCGCTCACCAACCATGGACTGATACTCACATACGATACCCATAACACCAGCGACTGGCTGTACACAACAGAGATGCGCGACCTCAACACAGGACAGGTGGTGTGGCGTAATGAACTGATACCCATCTACTACAACGATTCTCTCAACATTGTCATCGGCTACGAACATCCGTTCACAAAAACAGTAAAGGCTCTGAACCTGAGCGACGGCAACATAAGATGGATCAACGAGATACCGAACAACAATACGTTCGGATGGACAAATCCGACGGTGATGGACGGAACAAAACTTGTTGTCGTCAATAACGACATATACGTGATAGACATGAGCACCGGCAGAATGAACTCCGCCGAAGCTGACACATCCACGCCCTGGACCAAAGGCATAATCATGGACGGTCTTGCCGGACTGACACTGACCATCGGCGCCATGGCTTCTACAGGAACAACCTCAATGTTCATGCCCGCCACAGCAGGCAAACGCATATTCGGACTTAACTCAAACGTGGTGACAGAAGGTTCGCGTTTCTACATCTCCGACCGCAACCGTATATATTGCTTCGACCATGAAATGCACCAGATATGGAACAGCGAACTGCCGGATAAATCAGGGTCCAATGCTTACATGACGCTTTCCGGCGGCCGTCTTCGCCTGCTCAACCACGGATTGGGCATGGCCATGGGCTATGCTCCCGTAAAAAGCGGCCAACCGTTCATTGCCGAGTTCGATGCCGCCACAGGCCGTCAGCTGTCGTTCCGCATGCTGGCAGACAAGAAAGAAATGGTTGTCGGAACAGCCGCCGGCCCGTCGGGCGACAACATTGTGTTCGACAACATGATAACACACATAGCCCACAACGACACAGCCTCCACCTCCACAATGTGGGACTATAAAAGTCATGGACGCATAAAAGCAGTGTTGAATAAATCGTGCTGTGCTTTAAAACCGGACGGCACCATGTTCAAGATGCCGGCTTCCGACTGCTCCGAACTATGGGTAATAACCGAAAAAGACAGTGTGTTCGTCCTTAATCAGGCATACGACATCACCGGCAGCTATCCTTTAAGCAACATGTACGTGAGTCTGTTCGAATCAGCCGACTACTCATGTGTGGAAGCATGCACCGACAAACAGGATTTCTGGCTGGTAAAATCAGACGGAACACCATACCGACACTTTTTCGAAGACACCAAGGACATCATAAAAACAGGAGACAAAATCATTGCCGTGAAACCCGGACAACTGGTGTTTCTCTGCACAACACAGAAAGAATAATAAAGCTGAAAAACAGCTCTTTACACCGCTATTTATTCATATTTTAGCGGTTTATAGACAAATTGACAGACAGAAATTTGCCTGTTCTGATTTATTGTAGTAACTTTGCAGCGCTTTTCGGCGTAACCGCTGACAACGGAAGAGTCGCTGGTCATGTTGCGTTGGGCGATAAAACAAATTTAATTATCAAAAAATGGACTTAATTAAAGTTGCTGAAGAAGCATTTGCAACCGGCAAGAAGTTCCCGGAGTTCAAGTCTGGTGATACTATCACTGTCGCTTACAAAATTATCGAGGGTAACAAAGAGCGTATCCAGCTCTACCGTGGTGTCGTAATCAAAATCAGCGGTCATGGCGACAAGAAGCGCTTCACCGTTCGTAAAATGTCCGGCACAGTAGGTGTTGAGCGTATTTTCCCGATCGAGTCACCGAACATCGACAGCATCGAGGTGAACAAGCATGGTAAGGTACGTCGCGCCAAACTTTATTATCTGCGCAACCTTACAGGTAAGAAAGCACGTATCAAGGAAAAGAAAGTCATCAGCGGAGAATAATACAAACATTCTCAGACTTAATCCCCGAAAAAGAAATAAAAGGTTTTGCCATCATATATGGCAAAGCCTTTTGTTATTTATACAGGTATGCCGTTCTGACGGAAAACTACGGAAAGGGCGTCGCCACGCTTTCCTCACAACTACGGTTACCCTCTGTCTGCAGCCCGGCCAAACAACGCAACGGATACTTTCATAACACTGAAGAAGCACAATACACCGGTGCGGCATATATTACACGCGCAGCTGTCTTATTCATAAAATGACACTGATTATCGGAAAACTTATTGACAGCGCACAATGATATAAAAGATGACAGCGTATTGGTCATACGTTAAAAATGTAAATTGCCTTATTTTAATATATATTACTTATAATCAAGTATGTTATCATAACAACACTCTACAATATACATTTATAAAACATGCAATTTGCATACAGATTATAATATGCATAAGAATATATATATTCCATAAAAGCACTTAGACATAAACCTATCCGCAATTTTTCGGATCTGTCGTCTTTTTCTGAAGTGTAAAATACCAGTTGATGACAAAAGCAATAGTAATTTCATTACTCTTTTCACAAGAATAAATTAATTACCATCAACTACTTAAAAGTTTATGAAAACTTCTGTAGCCGGTTGTGTTACAAACAATAATCACTATGAACACCGAAAGCAACGTTATAGAATTATTCTGTATGACATATAATTTATATTCCGTTTATTTTAAATTTTGCAGATTTATAAAGTAAAGCCCTAAAATGAAAACAAGAGCTAAACAAGTGCAAATAAAACCGCTTATTTACAATTGATTATAGTGTACTTGATGTTTTCAGTTGTTTTCTTTCTTTTCAGTTGATTGGTTCTTTTTCGGTACAATTTTGTTTCTCGTTTGTTTCTCAATATCGACCTTTATTCATCTCTTTGCAACAGAAACAAAATTGTGAAGGGATCGATATGCCACGAGTAAAGAAGCCTACAAAAGTAAAAGAGCCTGTCCGCCTTCGGACAAAGAAGCTGGCAGATGGAAGCCAAAGTCTGTATCTTGATATATACCGTTTCGGAAAACGAACATACGAATATCTTAAGTTGTATCTCATTCCGGAAACGGACAACAATGCCCGTCGGCAGAATCAGGCGACTATGAATGCCGCCAATGCCATCAAGTCCAAACGTATTATCGAGCTGACCAACGGCGAGGCCGGTATAGAAACCAAAGAGAGAGTTTACCTGCTTGACTGGATGAATACCTACAAGGAGAACCAGGCCAAGCGTGGCAAAAAGGACGGTTATCAAATTGACATCACTATACGCATCTTAAAGGATTACGCGGGAGAACGTATGTTGATGGATCAAATAGACAAGACATTCTGCCAGAATTATCTTGACTACCTTCAGTCCGAATACCGTTCCAGAGGTAAACGAGTGTCGAATTACACACTGCATACTTATTACCGGGTATTGAACGGAGCCTTGAATGCGGCTGTCAGGGCCGAGATCATCAAGTCCAATCCTTTCACGAAAATCAGCAAGTCGGAAAAGATCCGTCTGCCTGAAAGCAAACGGTCATACATGACCATTGAAGAGGTGCGTGCATTAATCGCAACCCCGATGAAAAATGAATCCGTGAAAGGTGCCTATCTGTTCTCTTGTTTCTGCGGTCTGCGAATCAGTGATATAATCAAGTTGCAATGGAAAGATGTATTCGTTGACCGTGGACAATACCGTCTGTCGGTTTCCATGCAGAGAACCAAGGAACCGATTTATCTTCCGCTTTCCCCGGAAGCGTTGAAGTGGATGCCTGCGCGTGGAGACAAAACTCCTGATGACCTTGTGTTTGACCTGCCGTCTCCAGCAATGGTCAATATTCTTATCAAACCATGGGCAAAAGCGGCGGGAATAAACAAGCGTTTTACATTCCATACGGCAAGACATACCACTTCTCCTTACACGTTGAAAACAAGTAATTTACAAAGAATATCAGCTTAACAGGTAACGATATAGTAACAACTATTCGTTCTGAATGCAATCCATTATCTTTCAATCAATTGCAATGCATTGTTTTGGCGATAGGTAATGGATTTGTAACGTGCCAACTTCTGTATTCTTCATCGCTTTGAAGTGAGTGATTAGCTGAGGACAAAGATACTGCTTTTTATCAAATAATCGCTAAACTAACAGTGAAAATGAAATAAAATCATTATTTTTGCATTGTATTAGAAATTAAAAATATGGAAGAAGGTAAGATGCGAGATATTAATAGGCTGAAAATATTGTTGGCAGAAAAGAAGAAGACCAACAAATGGCTGTGTGAACAATTGGGAGTTAATCCAACGACTGTTTCAAAATGGTGCACAAATTCATCACAGCCAAGTTTGGAAATGGTTTTAAAGATGATGGAAGTCTTGGATGCGGATATAAATCAAATTATCAATCTGCCAGAAACAAGAAAGAAGCTATTAAGCAATTCTGTGTCATGATCACATTTACTTCAATCTAAACTTTTTATTATATGCAAATTAAGGAATTCATAGCAAAATATAATAATCATCCTGTACTTTTTATAGGAACAGGATTGAGTCTTCGTTATCTCAAAAATTCTTATTCTTGGGACAATCTTCTAAAACAAATCATTCTTGACACTACAGGTAATGAAGAAGACTATCTTAATATTAAATCTCGCCATCAGAAAGATGGATATTACCAATATCCTGAAATTGCCAAAGAAGTTGAAGATTTTTTTAATCGGAGTTTAGAAAAAGACCGAGACGGCCATTTTAAGTCTGTAAATGATAGATTTTTTGATGGAATGAAAAAGGGAGAGAATATAAGTCGATTCAAAATATATATTGCCGATTTATTAAAAGCTATAGACTTCAAACCGGAAAAAAAGGAAGAAATATCTGCTTTCACTAAAATAAGGAAAAATATAAGTTCCATCATAACAACGAATTATGATAATCTTATAGAGGAAATATTTACATTTAAACCTCTCATAGGTAATGATATATTATTGAGTAATCCATATGGTAGTGTTTATAAAATTCATGGATGCGTTACTAAACCAAGTTCAATAATAATAACATCAAAAGATTATGCAATATTTGAAAATAAATTTGAATTGATTCGGGCACAATTGTTGTCACTTTTTATTCATAATCCAATAATATTTATCGGGTACAACTTAGGTGATAATAATATCAAATCTATTTTAAGAACCATTTTCTCATATGTTGATGCAAATTCCTCTGTTTCAGAGCAAATAAGAAATAATTTCTTGGTCGTTGAATATAAGGAAAATGAAACAGAAACTAATGTAGTCGAGTATGATGTAGTGATAGATTCGAATACAAGCATTAGAATCAATAAAATAAAAACGGACAATTTTGCAGAAATATATAGTGCGCTTTCTGAATTGCATTTGCCAATATCAGCAATGGATGTAAGAAAGGTACAGTCAATTGTTGGCGATATATACGCAGGCACAAATGGAATAAAGGTGTATATTACAGAAGATATAGATTCTTTGTCCAATGGAGATAAAGTTATAGCAATTGGCTCAAAGAAAACTATTAATTATCAGTATCTTACACAAAAAGAAATGCTCGCTGATTATTTTGCAATAATGGAAGAAGCTAACGCACAAAGAATTTCAATTATAGATAAATACCCCATACAATCAAACCAATACTTTCCAATTTTTGGTTTTTCAACAATAAACCATGATTTGGATACAGCAGAAAAGCTCAAACAAAATCAGTGTAAGAAAATATTTGATTTAAAGGAGAAGTTAAATGAAACAAAGAAAGTTCACAATAGCTATACGGCAATTGAAGATATTGAGAATGACTCAACCATTCCAGTAAGTAGTAAAAATATGGCTATTGCTTATGGAGTAATATCTAAGCAAATTCCGTTAGATACTCTTGAGACATATTTAAAATCATTCTCGCCTAAAGGGAGTACTGATTACAATAGATTACTTGTGTTATATGACTATATTAAATATGGTGAAAATAATGTAGTGGAGGCATAATTAATGCGAGAATAAGAATTTTAAATTAAGTTCTTATTCTCGCTGTCTCTATTTTAAGAGACGAATTAGTCTTTGACAAAAGCATTTCTTTTATATACAGTTGCTGCATATTATCTATTCCAAAGAGCTTGTATAACTGCATATTGACATCTTCATTAAAATCAATTAAACCGTTACTATCAGTATAGTCTATCAAATCTGGGACTTTCTTTGCTAAAGAAGTTAATGATTCATCTGTCATTAAGAATGCAAAGCGTATTATCTCGCTGGTCGCATATTTGAAGAAATTACGCGCTTCCTTTTCTGTTTCAAAAGTTTTCAAAGCAACCCTTGAACGTCCAAACGCACTATAATTGTCTATAATAGCAATTTGATTGCTTCGTTTTTGTCCTCCAGCATTCGCACTTGATACAATGACTTTCCATCGTCTTAAGTATTCCATTCCAGAACATATGACATTCTTGTTTGACACATACCAACGAGCACGGCCGCTTTTCCCAGCTTTGTCATTAGTAAACAACTTTATTTCCGTATTTGGATTGAAATAATCTCCATCGTTATATTCCCTAACAAGGGAAGGATTCTTTTCAACAAAGTCGCTTTCAATTCCAAATAAACTACGAGGAAGAACGGAGTCGTGCAAACATCTGTATTTCTTAATTGCCATATCTAATTTTCTGACAATCTCATCATCATTGGGATTGAGTGGGAACAAGTCCTCACCCGGATTATCTGCATATATGGATATGACCTTACTTTCTTTTGAATAACGATATGTAAAGCCCTTTTCTGTCTTATCCATATCTTTTAACACGATGGACAGTCCGTCTGCGATGGCAACATCCTTGAATACGTCTGTAGAGCATGGGAAAAACTCCAGCATCATTAAATGACAATCATTTATCTGCGCTAATCCAAATTTTTCAAGCCCTTTTCCTGAACGATGAATCCATCTTGCACCGGGATAGATTAAGGATGTGTATTTTCCAAGTCTTTCGCTAATCATTTGGAAATATTGAAAAATACTAATGCTCACTTTTTGTCCGTTGGAGCTTTCCTTTTGTTCAACAACTTCTTGATATGGTGGATTCCCTACTACTGCATTGAATTTCATCTCTTTTCCTACTAAATCATATACTTTTTTGATAAAAAGTTCCGGTTGATTCTTGATTTTATTGATTAAGTCCTCGGGCGCATACATATTTACCTTGGCTTTTCGGAAGCCTACCAGTGTCCGCTTGGTGATACTCTTCGCCATCGGCGTCTTGCAGACCACGAAGATGTTTTCTGCCACGACCTTATCCCACACCGCCTGCTGTTCCTCCAACGTATCAGCGGAAATGGTACTGTCTTTCAGCCGCGCCCGATAGATACTGTAAGCCATATAAAGCGGATACAGACCGGACTTGGAGTTGATTTCAAGAATGCGGCTGTCAGGCGTGAACACTTCCTCCGTCACCTTACCGTGGTCAATGAAGCGCGGCTCGTCAAGAATATGCTCGTAATCCTTATCATAAAAGCAATATCCGCCCAGACAATCGCCCAAGTGCATGTTCACTACGCGCCACGGCGTAAGCACCGTTTCCTTGTCGGGATTGCGGAAGGTGCTGAAGATGTCCGTGATGCGCCCGATGCGCTCCTCCACACTCAGCCTGTCCGCAGCCTTGGCCATCGCACGGATGCGTTTGCCCGCCGCATGGAAGATGTCTGGGTCGTAGTATTTCTTGAAAGCGTTGAACTTCTGCTTGCTCACCCCCTTGGGCATGAACTCTTCCCACGAACGAGGGTCTATCTTCTCGGCGAAGTTGTCGATGGTGATTTCCTCATCCTCATCCTCAAGCTCTGCACCGTAGATAAGCAGGGGCATACGGATGGAAATGCCACGGAGGATGGAAATGGCCGCCTCACGGTTCTTCGTCTTCTTTTTCAGTTCCTCTAATCTGCGTTTCTCTTCCTCGGTCAGTTCCTTCTTGGATTTCTTCTCCAGCTTCTCCTTTTCCTCGTATTCCTCGTTATTTAGTCCTTGGTTATTGATGTCCACCTGGTTGGTCTTGGGCATCGCCTTGGTCTGGCCGATTATCTTTTTCAGGTCATCAAACTCCTGCAATTCCAAGTCGCCCAGTTTCAACAGCTCGTCATTGTAAAGACTGTTGTCCTCGAAGCCGTTACGCACCACACGCTCCACATAGACTTTCTTGAGCTGTTCCAGCATACGCGGTACATCGAACTTGTCCATTCGGGAGCCTTCAATGGATATGACCGGACAGAAATTGAGGAAGTCGCCCATAATCTTGCGGTCGTTCTGCGAGGTCTTTCCCGCCTTGGCGGAAATCTTGGCGGTCTCGGCAAGCACACGCAACGTGCGGTCGGGCGCGAAGTCGAACACGTAGCATTGCTCCTTCACACGCCCGTTGATGGTGGCCGGAGTCTGCACCCGGAAAATGGTTTGCATATAGCTGGATGCCGCCGTATTGTAGGAACCGGACAGCATGAACACGGCAGTCCACGCAGGGACGCTTACACCAGTTGTCAAACGCCCACAAGATAGGGTAATTGTGCGTGTCGCGTCCGGGTCTTTGCCGATGGCCTTGTTTACCGATTCCAAAGCATCGCAGCTTTCCTCGTCCTCATCGCCGTCACCCGCCACGTTGACGATGGTGAAATGCTGGAACACCGGATGCCGCTGCAACAACGCACCGAGTGCCTTGGCCTCCTTTACTCCCGGAAGCATCCACAGCGTATGCCGGAAAATGCTCCGGTATTCCTCGTTGGCGAAAGGATAACAGCTATTCTTGTCTTCTTTGGTCAGCAAGTTGAGAAAAGCGGAAATATCCTGCTCGTGGATAAAGCTGCCGTCCTCGTTTACACGGAAGAACTCGCGGAAATTGAACGCCACGTCCTCATCGGCAAATTCTTTGAGCAAACGTCCGAGGTCGTAGGTATAAATGTTCATGACGGGCAGTGCTGCGTAGGGATTAGGGTCTCCCTGATGCACCTTGTCCCATTCCTGCTTGGCACGTTGCTCCATCACGTAGTCCCAAGTGTAAATCTCGTCCTCCTTGAAATCGTCCAATAGGTTGAACGGCGTACCGCTGAGCCGAAGCACCTTCGTGTCCTCCTTGACCAGTTCCGCCATCACCGCCTTGCCGAGTTCTGTCTGTGTGCCTTCATGTGCCTCGTCCACAATAATCAAGTCCCAAGGTGTGGCGAACACTTCATCGTTCTTGTCGAAGTTACCGCCTACCAATTCCGAGCCGCGCAAGTCCTGCATGGAGGCGAAATAGACGTAGTGTATTCCTTCGGCCTTAGCCCGCCGTTCAAGGCTCTCGTGGCTGTCCCCGTTGTTCTTCGAGCCGTAGGCGAAATCGCTGCGGTCGTAGAAAATCTTGCCGAAGTCCTCAAACCATCCGCTGTCCACCACGGGACGGTGGGTGAGGATGAGCGTCCGCCGGAAATCCATGTCCTTAACCACCTGCAATGCGGACAGGGTCTTGCCGAAACGCATCTTGGCGTTCCAAAGCATCTGGTTGCCTTTCTTAAAATGTTTCTCTGTTTTATCGATGGCTTCCCGCTGTTCGGGGCGGAAGATGATGGGGCTTCGCCCGTGTGCCACTTCTCCCGGCAACAAGGATTCCTTGCCTTCCTTGACGGCTGCGATGGCGCGTTTCACTACATCAAGGTTGGTGATGAACCACTCGTTGGCTCCGTTCACCTTGTCGAACACTTTCTTCTTCACGCCGGAACGCTCCAATACGGCATGGACTTCCTTGTCGTTGAACGAGCGCAGCCCACCACGGTTATATAGCGTCAGTTCCGTGTGGAGCAGTTCATAGCGGATGCCCGCCGTCTGCGTATATTGGTTGATGCGTTTCTTTGCCGCCTCGTTCAGAGGCTTGCTGTTCGGTGCCAGCCCGATGACATTTTCGTCGTCACAGGTGGCCTCGCCTATCTTCAGACAACCTTCATGTTCGGCATCGTTGATGCGGAACACGTATATCAGCTTCAGTTTCAGGGAAGAGAAGTATTTCATAGGCATTCATTTTAGGAGGTCGATATATCGGATGCGCTTGTCTTTCCGTCCGGTCTGCGGGTCTTTGGCCCGCCAGTCCTTAATGAGACAATACGTTCCGTTGTGCTTGAATATGTTGTCCGTGCGGCATCCCTCGCAAGGTGTGATAACTTCCGTGCTTTCACCGAAAAGAGACACTTCTGTGTGTACCTTGTCCTTGCAGCTTCCGGGGACAACGCCTTTCAGCCCGTCCATCTGCCACACGTTCCATGAGATGATGTAGGCAATGTAATTGACCGATTTTTGCAAGGGGTTCCTGCCGAACTTGGCACGGTAATACTCAATGAAGGAATAGAGCATAGATTCACGGGCGATGAGCAGGCTGTCTCCCTGCCATTCGTAAGCGTAGGTACTCTTATAGGCTTCCTGCGCGGCTTCCAGCCATTCACCGGAAGTGCCTGTATTCTCGTTGATGACCCGCAGTTTCCGGTCAAGCAGGCCTATGCGCTCGCCGATGGGAATGACAGCCCCAGTAGTTGCGTCATAGCGGCTGGCGATGTAGGGAGCCTCGCCGCAGGTGATTTCAAGACGGGTGTCTCGGACATAATCCTTCCATGTCTTTCCTTCGGGAAAGGTTATCTTGTCCGGATTTGTTTTCCAGCCATGCGTACCGTCTTCTGACGTATATTCCGTATTGAACACGTCCTTGCGACCAAACCATGCTTCATCTATAAGGTTGTTCTGTGCGTTGCACACCCAAGAAGGGGTGAACACCTCCGCCATGTCCCGAACACGCGCCGACTGGGTATCCTTGTGCTTCAGGATACGGGGCATGATGACCTGTCCGTTCCCGCCTGTGATAAGTTCCGGCAATATCGGGTCGTTATAGCCGTATCCTGCACCGAGGTACTCATAATCGGATGTCGCCCAGAAGATGTTGCACACGACATCGCCCCTGCTCGTGGTATGGTCTTTGAGCAGGGTGGCCAACAGTTCCGGCGATGCCCGAAGGATGTCGTTCTCCAATATGTCCGCTATGTCCGGCATGTCTGATACGCTTGAGATAAAGCGTATCTCCTGACGGGAGAGAATAAAGACTGATAATCAGACTGTTTCCTGTTTGCTTGTAAAACAACGGCTATTTTTAGGCTGCTTTTATGCTTGTCAAGTGCATTTTAGCCGGGTGCAAACTGCTCATTTTTCGCAAAAATGTGTAAATTTGCACCCGATAGTGTATCTCCCGTCAGAAGCACCGCCATTGTTTTCAAACAATCCCTTCCTACAAGTCTTTCAGAATAATGGAGTTCGCCTTGTCTATCACCGAACCGTCCAAGGAAGCGAGATAGATGCGCGTGGTTTCTTCAGAATCATGTCCCATTCCTTCGCTGATGACTGAAATCGGTATGTTCTTGCTTTTGGCGATGCTGGCCCATGAATGGCGGCTCACGTACATGGTGAGCGGTGCCGTTATTCCACACAGCCGGGCGATTTCCTTCAGGTACTTGTTGATACGGAACATTGTGCTTTTGTACTGGCTGCGCAAATTGTTGGATGGAAGCCTGAGGATGGGAAGCAAGTAATCATCGGAACAGCCTGCCGCGTATCTGGTGACAATCGCTTCCATGCAGCTTTCCCATTTGATGTGCAGCTGCTGCCCCGTCTTATGCCTGCGGTAACTCAATATCCCGTTTTTCAGGTCTGACTTCTTGAGATACGCCATGTCGATGAACGACATGCCACGGGTGTAAAACGAAAAGAGGAACATGTCCCTCGCCAGTTCCCAATGCGGTTTCCCGCTCAGGTCAAGTTCCTTGATGCGCTTGATGTCCTTAAGAGGGATAGCACGTTTTTGTGTCTTGTCCATCCCGGTATAGACATGCTTGAAGGGATATTTCTGTATAGTCAGTCCTTTCTCCACAGCACGGTTGTAGGTGGCACGGAGGATGCGCATATAAAATGATATGGTGTTCAAAGACACGCCTTTCATCTTCAGCCATGCCTCGTATTCCATCATTATGTCCGCATCCATATCATCCAATTGCACATCCTTGTTGCACCTGAAACGCATAAAACTGGACAATGCCGCTGAATATGTTTCAGATGTCCGTTCTCTGTTCAACCGCCTTAACTGGCTAATGACAGCCTCCATGAAATTGTAGAACGACTGCAATTCGGATATTTTACGGAAACGGCTTATTATGGCATCCGTGGAACAAGTATTTTTATAGGACAAATCCCGGATGACGGCTTCCAACCTTTCCACATCACGGTTCACTTGCCGGATTACCGACCTGAGGTGATGCTTTCTGTCTGCCGGAACTATGGCGGGTATTTCAATAATTGATAACTTACCGTTCCACTCGCTTTCAAATATCCGGTAGTCCGTCCTGATTTGGCGAGCCACGCGGTTGTGTATCACCTGATAATAGATGCTGCCCTCCTTGCCGTTTATGGAAGAAGGACGGAATTTCACTTTTACTGATGCCATTCACGTTACTTTTTGTTATTGGTATTTTGTTACACTTTCAACTTCTCCTGCATCAAGCTGTCGGAAACAGCTTTTAGGTTTCTGTCGTAACCTTCAGCCTCTTGGCGCAGCCATTCAATGGCATCCTCGTCACGCCGGATGTCAAACACGTCATTCAGCCAAAGGATATTCTTCGCGTTGCATCCTCCCCATGAACGGATGACACGGAACTTCAAGGCATCGTCCGCATACTGGCGCTTGGATTTCCAGAGTTCAAGGTTGCCCCATATGGAGAGGCTGCACACGACACCCATGCCGACCAAAAGAGAAAAGACCTTGCTCGACTTGATATCAAAACAATGGCGGTGGATATGTTCCTGCGGCTCGTCTTTCTGCTCTTCTGAGCTTCGGACAAATAACTCTTTCAAGTCACGCAACAGGTGCAGAATCTTGTTCGATGCGTGAACCTCCGCTTCCCCGAACTTGGTCAGCATGGCTTTCGTCTGCTGTTGATGCTCCTCTGCGGAACTGTCGAACAAGTCCTTTATGGGAGCCAAATCCATTGCAGGAGCTTGTTCTCCTGATTGGCTGTTACTTACTTTTGGAGCGTTCTCCAATCTGCTATTGATGTCCTTTAGACCATTCCTGATGTCCTCAAAGAGCGCATAAACTTCATTATTATCCATAATCTATAATCTGATTTTACGTTGTTTCTTTTTCTTGTCCTTACATTTCAACTGTTCCTCAAAATAGTTCTCATCTGCCTGAACATTTGAGTTGTCCGGCATGAACAGGCCGATGGAGCCGCCGTACAAGTCATCGCTGCCCCTTGGCTCAAACTGTGGCATTGACGGTATCGGATATTCTGCCGCTTGGCCACCCATTACCCGTTGCCGTTCCTCATGACGGTTGGCATTCAATACTGTGTCTATCTTGGAGTAGCTAAACCGCCTGTCAATCTTGGAGCCGCTGAACGGATAGCCGTTCTTTGAAAAAACAACACCTTGCACCTCGTCAGAACCGCCCTTGTACTTGAACCGCACATCCACGCCTTGTTTCTCCAAATTAGCCATTAACTGCCGCCAGTTTCCACACCTTGATACTTCCGATTTAAGGATGGAATAAAGCTCGTACTTGGTCTTGTCTGGCTCTTTCAGGCGGTGGCGTTTCACCTGTCCCTTGCCGTCGGCGAAGTACAGTCCGTACTTCCGTGTCAGTTCCTTGCAGATGCGTGTGCTGCGTATTCGCTCGTTCCGGTCGCTGATTGCCCTGCCGTCGTTGGAGATTCGGTTGAATGCGATATGCACGTGCGGATGCTCCTTGTCGAAGTGGCGCACGATGAGTATTTGCGTGTCGGTTATTCCCATTTTCTTCAAGTATTCCAACGCTATTCCTGCCATCGCACGGTCGGTAAGACGGTGTTCATCCTCCTTGGAAAAGGCCAATGCGATGTGTCCGACAGGCTTCGTTACCCTCGGATTCATCCTTGCCTGTGCCTCGAAACTGCCTGCTATGGTTTCCTTATTTTCGGCGAACAAGCCGTCACAGACAAGAATTTTAGCATCCTTTTCCTTGTCAAGAATGTAGTTCACTGCACCCTTGAAATTGCTTCCTTTGACGATTTTGGCTATCATAGAAGTATCAAGTTAAGCACTTCCTCGATGCGTGCGACCAGCACACGGCATTCCAGTCTCACGGCGGCGAAGCCTGCCGCGTTTGCCTTGTGCGCAAGCTGGTTGAGGTTGTTCGCCATGCCGCAGAGCTGGCGGACGTAACCCGTATGCTCTGGTGCGAGCCGTTCTTTTACCTGCCCGTCCCTCATACAGCCGCGCAGGAATTCCCCGGCGGATACGCCCGCGCTTCGTGCCTTGCCTTTCAGCGTATAGTAATCCGATGTCGCCATCTTCACCGTGAGGCGGTATTTCAGCTTGTCAGCCGCTCCCTTCTTGGGACGGCCTCCCTTGTTTCTGTTGCCAGTTTTTCGTTTCTGTTCCATTGATTTCTAATGATTAAAGTGTACATACATAATAGACCAACGGGATGCGGCTTCCACGGAGTTCAAGAGTGGGAGCAGGCGGTTTCGGTATGCCCGAAACACAAACTTGCTCCCCTCAAAACTCCGTTGGATTGGTTCAAGGTAACTCCGAATTATATCCCGTCAATCAACTCTTTAATTTCAGAGTTTACGCCAAGCCTCGATGTCCTCACCGTAGGTGGCAAGATGCTGCCGGGCGATGTTCTCCACCAGTCCCGACACGCTCATCCTGCGTTCCCCGAACATACGGACGATACGGTCGAGCGCGTCGCGTGTGCTGCGGCTGAGGAACACGGGCTTGCGGTCTTCGATGGACGGAACGGATAGGAAAGAATCCTTGTATTCCTCCAACGACGCCCGGCGTTTCTTGCCGCTGATGCGGCGTACCACCTGCGGAGTTTCATCCGCCTGTTCCGACACGGTTTCGGCTGCCTGTCCCTGTTCAGCCTTGCTTGCCTGCTCCTGCGTGTCGGAAGGCTGCGGTTCTGACTTCGAGGTTTCCCTACTTGACAGGTTTCCCAAAAAGGTTTGCAATGTTGCATCCATTGCCTGACTGCTTACGTTCTTTTTCATACTTGCTTGAATTAAATGTTTAACAATGTTGGCCGATGTGCGCACATTTGACCGATTATCGGTTGCAAAGGAAATGTCTGTATGACAGGCTGTCAAACGAATGGGCAGGCTGTGGCAACAATGTATGGTTTTGCACTTTACGCATTGCCCGGACGGTTTATGATGCGCCGTTTTGCTATCGCAGTGTGAATGTCCGCCATAAGATTTAAGGGCTTAAAATTGCCGGATTGGGCATAGATAAGGAAGTCGTCAATAGGCTCACAAGAAAAACTCCTTTGGACGGATAAAGGGAACCTAAGAACGCCACAAGCTGCCACACCAACGCCAAATGCTGCCACGCAAGCATGAAGTGATTGGATTATGCCGGACTTCACTTTCCTTTGCATCACGGACTCTTGGAACAGCCGTTGCAGGTAGGCGGACAACGCCACTCCCTGCCACTTGCTGCCACAAGCTGCCGCCTCATTGCAAAAACATTGTTTTATACAAGCAACGGCTTTACTTTGCAGGCAAAAAGAAAAATAAACAGTAAATATAATGAGTATGGAAGTAGTAATCATTTCAAAAGGAAAGTATGAAGAAATGGTCGGCAAGCTCAACCAGTTGTCCGACCGGGTGAATGAAATCATCGGCAAGCGCGAAAAAGGAAAGTTCAGCCGTTGGATGGATAATCAAGACGTTTGCCAGCAGTTGCGCATCAGCCCCCGCACCTTGCAAACGCTCCGCGACAACGGGACGCTGGCTTACTCACAAATCGGGCATAAGATTTTCTACAAGCCGGAGGACGTTCAAAGTATTGTTCGGCTTGTGGAAGACAGACGCAAGGATGCCGCATGGCGTGGCAGGACAATCTGACAAGTAGAAATTTAACGTACCACTAAATCCATTGTAAATACTGCAATTATGAATGAGTTGATTTTTGCCGACCAAGAACTGGAGGTCGGCTTCATCGGAAAGCTGGATGCCCTGCTTGAAGGCATCGAAAGAATGGACGCAAGCCACAAGGCTTCGCCGGGTAATGAACAGTTCCTGACCGACAAGGAGGTGTCGGCATGGCTCAAGGTGAGCCGCCGCACCTTGCAGGACTACCGCAACAACGGGATGATTGCCTACTATCAGTTGGGCGGCAAAATCCTGTACAAGGAATCAGACATCGAAAAATTGGTGATGAGCGGGTATCGGAACGCCTACCGCTTGGAAACGTGATTTGGCATGTACAAAAAAAGAGTAAGCCGATGGCCGGGCAGTTATCTTGCCGCCATCGGCTTACTTTACAGAAAGGTCGTTTTGCTTACTTTACACTAACACGTACATCGTGGATGGGTAGCGGACAGCGAAAAGAACAAACGGATGGGATTCTCTCTATTGGCTGAACAGGGCTTGTCCATGATGAACCGTCTGAAAGCCATACATTCCTTAGTCCGCAGTTTGAAGGCTATGGCAATGACCATTTCAAGGCTGTACACGTCATAGCAAATCCTGCCGTCTTGTCTGACATGCCGCACCGTTTCTTCTTCCGACAACTCCATGTTCTTGTAGATGGAGTATACAGCCCGGCGGATGTCGCAACCGAACACATTAAACGCATCGCACATTTCCTGCTGCGTCATCCATACGGGAGCGGTCGGCATCGTGACCGTTCCGTTTTCACTGATGGTAATGATTCCCCTGTCCATAATGTATGTTTTTGATGTTTTCCTTATCCTTATTCCATTCGGGCATACGGAATTTTGTTCCGATGCGTCTGGTCAGCTTCTTCATGTCCTCGTCCACTTTCTGATGCGTCAGACGGGCATAGATTTGCGTGGTGCTCATGTTCTTGTGTCCCATCATCTGGCATACGGTTTCCAACGGAACTCCCTGAGAAAGAGTAATAAGGGTGCCGAAATTATGCCTTGCCATATGGTAGGTAAGCCGATGTTCTATGCCGCATACTTTGGCCAGTTTAGGCATGTTGTTGGTCATGGCTGAGCGGCAGGGCATATTGAAAAGTTTATCGCTTTTCCGTTCGCACTCGTATTTTTCCATGATATTCCGTGGAACATCAAGGAGAAGTATACTGCACTCGCTTTTTGTCTTTTGGCGTTTGAATTTTATCCAAAGATTTCCTTGGTCATCCCTACTTAGGTTGGAAACAT
>ERZ827168.547-NODE-547-length-60611-cov-22.400439_pt1 | contig 60611 bp, 41 predicted proteins | sample MGYA00519868_ERZ827168 | MGnify/ENA primary metagenome ERZ827168 (study PRJEB31778, sample SAMEA3449271) | human gut metagenome | biome: human gut; feature: human-associated habitat; material: faeces | place: United Kingdom | collected 2010/2012 ... | reverse complement strand
TAAAGAACCGCCGTATGCGGAACCGCACGTACGGTGGTGTGAGAGGTCGGAAAACTAAAGTAGGAAGAAAACTACTTCGTTTTCCTCCTACTCTATTGTTCGTGCTGGACGAACACAAAAAAGAAGAGCTGCCGAAACAACTCTTCTTCAATCATTTATATGCAAATGTGCGACTTTAGTCTACATTTGCATTTACCACTCGAGAATCTTCTTGAAATCGTAAACTGAAGGATCTGCGATACCGAGAGCCTTTACAGCCTCGTAATCCTCAGGTGTCACATAGTGAGCGATGTAATTGTAGTAGTTCTGTGCTGTACCGGCATTGATATCTACGATTCTCGGAGGAATCTTGCCTGTCTCAGGATCCTGAAGGTCAGCAAGATAGAGAGGAGAAACATTGCCGTAAGAATCTACGTATACCATGCAGCCGGTCTTGCCTTCGCTAAACAGCTGGTAAACGCCCATTGCAAGTTCTGTGCAGTATGTAAGGTCATAAGCGACAGGATCCTGGCAACGTACGTCGTAACCTATTTCTACCGGACGGCTCTTTACCTTGATGCCGATTTTCTTGAACTCTTTTTCGAGAAGCTCATTGAAGAGGACAGCCTTGGAAATCTTGCCGAGTTCCGGATGGCCGTGCTCGTCGTATGTGAAGTGAACGCCTGCGTCAGCAGCCTCTTTGGCAACTTCCTCATTGTGGAAAAGACCCTCGGCAGCAACGATAGTACCGTAGTTGACACCCATGATCTTTCTCTTCAGGATAGCTGAAATGGAAAGGCGGATGATCTTTTCCAGAGTCATCTGAGTCTTGTTGAACATCTCAGGGATGATGGTCATAGGGCAATGTGTAGCCTCGCCGATACCGAGTGCAAGGCTTCCGCATGTACGGCCCATTGCTGAGATTACCAGCCAGTTGCCTGATGTGCGTGCATCCTCGTAAATTGTCCTTGCGATGTGAGCGCCCTCGTTCTTTGCAGAATTGTATCCGAATGTCGGAGCGTTTGCCGGCAGAGGAAGGTCATTGTCAATGGTCTTAGGGCAATGGATGTTCGCGATATGATAATTCTTGGCTGCGAGGAATTTGGAAATTCTATTTGCAGTAGAAGCCGTGTCGTCACCACCGATGGTCACGAGAAGCTTGATGTTGTTGTCTTTGAAGAGGTCGAGGTTGAAGTTCTTTTCGAAATCCTCGTCAGTCGGCTTGAAACGGCTCATTTCGAGATATGAACCACCGCGGTTGAAATAACGGTCAGCTTTGAAGAAGTCGAGTTCCTCTGTGCGGGCGTTCTTGCAGAAAAGTCCTGAATATCCGCCGTGGAGGCCGATTACCCTGTAACCCTTTGAAAGAAAAGTCTTTGCTACACTCATTGAAACTGAGTTCATTCCCGGGGCAGGACCGCCACCGCACAAGATAATGATTGCGTCTTTCATCTTTTTAATAATATGTTATGAAGTTATATTCGTTTTCAGCCTGCAAAATTATTACTTTTCATCCGATTTTCCACAAAAATTTGGTTAAATTTGTACTTTTAGAGGTATATCCTCGTGTGTATATACATAAATGACGGAAAATGACGCGCCAGCAGGCAGAAAATAGAATACAGGAACTCAGGAAAATACTCTGGGAAAACAGCCGCAAGTACTATGTGGAGAATGCTCCGGTCATAAGTGATTATGACTATGACCATCTCATGTATGAACTTGCCGACCTGGAAAACCAATATCCGGATCTGATAACTCCGGACTCCCCTACGCGTAAGGTAGGCAGCGATTTGGAAAACAGCGACGAAAACGGAAAGACCATGCCGTCCGCGCGGAAAGAATTCGCCCAATATCCCCACAAATATCCGATGCTTTCGCTGGGGAACACTTACAATATCGGCGAAATTGAGGATTTCGTGGCGCGTGCGTCCAAAACCATAAGTGCTCCTTTTACATATTCCTGCGAACTGAAATTTGACGGTACAGCAATCTGCCTGACATATCGTAACGGCGTGCTGTTCAGAGCATTGACCCGAGGCGACGGTGTCATCGGCGATGACGTTACTGAAAATGTGCGGCACATTTCCAATATTCCTGAAAAACTGCATGGTGCAGGTTATCCGGAAGAATTCGAAATCAGGGGCGAAATCCTGATGCCGTACAGCGCTTTCGACAAACTCAATGAGGAGAGGCTTCTGAATGAGGACCAGCCATTTGCTAATCCGAGAAATGCCGCATCCGGGTCACTGAAACTCCTGGATCCGAAAGAAGTAGGAAGGCGAGGACTTTGGTGCACATTGTATCATATCCCGAGCCCGAACGTGAATTTCGCGACACACGACGAAGCCCTGAATGCTGCCGCATCTTGGGGGCTTCCGGTCTCCGACAAAAGGAAGATATGCCACAATATCAATGAGATAGAGTCATATATCAATTACTGGGACACGGAGCGCAAGATCCTTCCGTATGCGACTGACGGAATCGTCATAAAGATCAATGAACTCGCATATCAGACCGAACTTGGATATACCTCCAAATTCCCACGTTGGGCGGTAGCATTCAAATTCAAGGCAGAACAAGCATTGACGCAGATAAAATCCATTGATTATCAGGTCGGTAGAACAGGCGCTGTAACGCCGGTGGCGAACTTGGATCCTGTGCAGCTCTCCGGAACTGTCGTCAAGCGCGCGACATTGAACAATGCCGATATGATGGCGCAGATGGACATTCGCGTCGGCGATTACGTCTATGTCGAAAAAGGCGGAGAAATCATCCCGAAAATTACCGGTGTGGAACTCTCGAAACGTGGCGCTGACGTGGTCAGGCCGGTTTTCCCGACAACATGTCCGGACTGCGGCGCTGATTTGGTGAAAGAAGATGACGAGGCCAAATGGTTCTGCCCGAATGTGGATGGCTGTCCTACGCAAATCAAGGGCAGGCTGGTGCATTTCCTCAGCAGAAAAGCCATGAATGTGATAGCAGGCGAAGCTACCATTGAACAGCTTTATAATCTGGACCTTGTGCGCACTCCAGCTGATTTTTATGACCTCAGGAAATCCGATCTTTTACGTATGGAAGGTTGGAAGGAGCGCTCGGCGCAGAGATTTCTTGACAGTCTGAAAGACAGTTTGAAAGTCCCGTTCGAGAGGGTGCTTTTCGCTCTGGGCATCAGATATGTAGGAGAATCTACGGCCAAGGAAGTCGCAAGATATTTCAAGGACATTGAATCGATAGCAGCGGCGTCCGTTGAGCAGTTGCTGACGGTACCTGATGTGGGTGGCGTCATCGCTGAAAGCATACACGACTTTTTCCAGAATGAAAAGCATTTGCTTGAGATACAGAGACTTAAAGCGGATGGCCTAAAGTTGTCCGTAGAAGCTCCAGCGGAGAATCTTTCAGCAGCACTGGCCGGAAAGACTATCGTGATTTCCGGCAATTTCAGCATTTCGAGGGATGAAATGAAGCATCTTATCGAGCTTCATGGAGGCAAGAACAGCGGCTCCGTCAGCGGCAAGACATCGTATCTGCTGGCCGGAACGAAACCTGGACCGGAGAAATTGAAGAAGGCTGAACAGCTCGGGGTGCCTGTCATTGACGAGGAAAAGTTCAGGTCAATGCTTCCGGAAGGTGCTCTGCCTGAGGCAGATGAGGATGAAAACATTGAACCGGATCTTTTCGGTGGCATGATATGATTTGCGGACAGAATAAGACATTGGGCGGATGAGAATCAAGGAGAGAATACAGAATTGGAAAATGTTCCTTTCCGAAGGAATCTGGGACGTGAATTACGAGAACCTTTCGAGGATGCGTGCGCATCTGGTCAAGGATCTCCAGGTGCTGATTATCACCATCAAGACATTCTCGGCACAGAAAATAGGATTCCAGGCAGTGGCATTGAGCTTTTTCTGTACGATGGCGGCGGTGCCTTTCATTGCGATAGCATTCTTCATTACCGGAGGCCTGGGGCTGGAAGGGACATTGAAAGGAGTATTGGCTGCGCATATCACTAACCAGCAGGCGATTGACACATTGTTCGGATTCGCGGAAAACATCATAAATACGGCGCAGTCCAGTCCGGTGGGGCTTGTCAGTGCGATATTGTTCGCGTGGCTCGTAATCTGGATGATGATGTGCGTGGAATCAGTGTTCAACAATGTCTGGAAGGTGAACAAATCCAGGAATTTCCTGAAGCGTATGAGTTTCTACATGGTTATCCTGGTGCTCTCCCCTTTCGTGATTCTGCTTTTCTTCTCCGGGTCCATCATTTATTCCAATATCCTGGATGTCCTGGTACCCAATCAGATAGCGTTCTCCGACAATATAAAGACGTTCCTCGGATGGCTGATTTTCGCCGTAGTTTCCGTGTTCACGTTCTCGGCGATGTACAAGTTCATCCCGAACCATATCGTCAATTACCGCAATGCGCTGAAGGCCGCCCTGTTTGCCGGCCCTGTTTTCACTGCCATGCAATACCTTTTTCTGGAAACGCAGATATTCGTATCCAGACTCAATACAATATATGGCGCGGTAGCAGCTATACCGCTATTTATGTTCTGGCTCAACTTCGGATGGTTCATAATCCTCATCGGTGCGGAATTCTCCTATGCTTTCCAGAACGTTGACAATTATAATCTTGACACAAAATGAGCTTTTCAGAATTCACGCAGAGAGACTATGAGGTCATAGCCAGAAACTATGCCGAGCTGAAGGAAGCCGCCAGAAAGAGATGTTCCGGCGAGCAGGAGCTTGCCGTGGTGCAGAAAGCATTCGATTTTGCAAATGAGGCGCACAAGAATGTGCGGCGCAGATCAGGAGAACCGTATATCCTGCACCCTATCGCCGTCGCCAAGATTGTGGTCAATGATATCGGCCTGGGTTACAAGTCCATAGCGGCGGCATTGCTGCACGACGTGGTGGAAGACACGGATTACACCGTGGATGATATCAAGCATTTGTTCGGGGACAAGATCGCGTCTCTCGTCGACGGTTTGACGAAAATCAAGAACGTGCTCGACAATCAGGACAAGAAGAACAATGATGCCGGCTACACGGAGAGCCTCCAGGCGGAGAATTTCAAACGTATTCTCCTGACTCTCAATGATGATGTCCGCGTGATATTGATCAAGCTCGCTGACCGTCTGCACAATTGCCGCACCATCGAATTCATGCCGGAATACAAGCGCGACAAGATTTTGAGCGAGACCATGTTCATTTTCGTTCCGCTGGCGCACCGGCTCGGTCTCTATGAGGTCAAGTCCGAGATGGAGAACATCTGGCTGCGTTACAAGGAGCCGGATGCCTATAACGACATCAGCGCCAAGATAAACCGCGACATGTCCGACAAGGAAAAGGGCATTGACGAATTCATAAAACCTATCCGCGAGGCGCTTGACAATGCCGGTTTCGATTTCGAAATCAAGAAGCGCGTGAAGACGCCGTACTCCATCTGGCACAAGATGGTCACCAAGCAGATTTCCTTCGAACAGGTCTACGACCTCTATGCCGTAAGGATTGTCTTCAATTCCGCGAAGGAAAATGACAAGGAGACTGAAAGAGACCAATGTTATCACGTATTCTCCATAATAACAGGAATTTACAGGTACAAGGCCGACCGCGTACGAGATTGGGTGAAGCATCCCAAGAGCAACGGATATGAGGCCCTGCATTGTACATTGATGAGCCAGACCGGTATCTGGATCGAGGTGCAGATACGCACCAAGCGTATGGATGACATTGCGGAGAAAGGTATTGCCGCGCATTGGGCATATAAGCAGGACGGCTATATAAGTGAGAATGACAATGAAATGGACAAGTGGCTGTCCAAGGTGAAGGAAATTCTCGTAAGCCCGGACGTCAACGCTCTCGAACTTTTGGACATCATCCATAATGACTTGACTACCACCACTATACTGGTATTCACTCCTAAGGGGGAACAGAAGTCCATCCAGAATGGTGCGACAGCGTTGGATTTCGCTTATATGATCCATTCCCAGATAGGCAGCAAGGCTATTGCCGCGAAAGTCAATATGAAGCTGGTCCCGCTTTCTTACGTACTGAAGACCGGAGACCAGGTGGAAATCATTTCCGCGGAAGACGGACATCCCAAGACGGAATGGCTTGATTTCCTCCAGACAAGACATGCCAAGAACCTCGTCATGGACTGGTTCAGGCCAAGGCGTACAGAATTCATAGAAATCGGCAGGAAGAAGCTTCAAGATGATCTGAAATATGTCGGTGTCATATATAACAACCAGATACTGAAGAAGATAGCAGGTTCGCTGGATCTCAACAATTCTGATGAATTCCTGTTCCGTTATGGCATCGGGTACTTCAAGTTCAACAACATCGCCGGGCTGTTGTCCAACAAGGTAAAGAAAAACGAGGATTACATCATCAATTCCGAGGAGGACGGCCACAAATACGTGATAGCAAGCTGCTGCAAGCCGATTCCCGGTGATCCTTGCATCGGTTTCCTCTCCCCTGACGGGACAATCACCGTACACAAGAAGAGTTGCAGCGTCGCAGAAAGCCTGGCCACCAAGCACGGTGACTGGATTGTGAAGACCGAATGGAAATCTACGTCATGGCAGGCCTTCCCGGTACGGATTTCGCTCAAAGGCATTGACCGCGTAGGATTGCTGAATGACATTACGGGTTATATTTCGCTCGCGATGGGCGTAAATATGCGAAGATTGAACCTCAATAATGAGAACGGTATCTTCGAAGGATATATAGATATGTATGTGCATGACAGGGACGTACTTGAAACCATGATGGACAAACTACAGAAAATCAATGGAATACAGAGCGTGATACGCACAGATATGTAGAAACAGATGAAAGGATATATAGAAAAACTGATTCCGGCTGTTCCGGTGGCGCTTGTCATGGGGGCAATGATGTTCTCCCATTCATGTGCCAATACGACTACACCGCCGAGCGGAGGTGACAAGGACACGATTCCTCCTGTCATCACCAATATTTCACCGTTGCCTGGAACTGTCAATGTTCCTGTGCATAACACGCAGATAGTCATTACTTTCAATGAATATGTCACTGTCAAGGATGCAAAGGGCATATTCCTCTCGCCTCCTCTGGAGAAATTTCCGAAATATAAGATCAGAGGCAAATCCCTGGTCGTGTACTTCGAGTCTGACTTGGAACCGAATACGACGTATACGCTGGATTTGACGAACGCCATTGCAGACAACAATGAAGGCAACATGTATCCGGGTTATACGCTTGCATTCTCTACCGGACAAGTCATTGATTCCATGGCTATTACGGGTGTTATACGGGATTGCAGCACATTGATGCCGATAAAGGGTGCGACCGTCATGCTTTATAAGGACCTGGCGGATTCGGCAATCCTGAAGCACAGGCCGGATGCTGCCGTGAAAACTGATGACTGGGGTTTCTTCTCGATACGCAATATTGCGGACACATTGTACCGTCTTTATGCCGTCAAAGATGAAAGTTCCAACAATGTATATGATCCTGACAATGACCTTATTGCGTTCTGTGACAGTGTGATACGTCCTACAATCGTGGTGTCTGACGATCTTCCGGAATTGAAGAAATACGACATGAAGGACACTCTGCACTGCATGGAAAGAAAGGCGGAATATGAGCTGGTATTGTTCCGTGAACGGCCCAGCAAACAGATGATTGTGAACAAGGTACGCACAAAGCCGCGTTCAGCATACATCACTTTCATGGCACCGGATGCAATGATTGATTCCATGTGGGTGCGCGGATTCCCGGCAAACCGCCTGATTACCCAGTTCAATATTGAGCGCGACAGTCTGGAAATCTGGATCAATGACAGGAGACGTCAGCCTGACACCCTGCATCTTTTCGTTGACTACATGAAGACGGATACCGCGGGTGTGCTGAAACCGTTCACCGAGCATGTCAAATTGGTGCAGGAGAAGACAGGTGGCAAATCCAAGAGTTCCAGAAGGGATATCAAGCATGAGGACACGACTTGCGTAATGACGGTCAAGGCGGATCCGGAAACTATTGAGCAGTATGGTTTCGGAATCGAGTTCGCCTTCCCCATCATATACGAGAACTTCGATTCGCTGACATTGACTTCAATCAATCCGAAACAGCAGGAGTCGAAAATGAAGTTTTCGGTTTCCAGGGACACATTGAACCTCAGGAAATACGTGTTGAAGCCTGAGGGAAAACTAATGTCCGGTTATGAGTACAAACTCAAGGTCCCTCATCGTAAGTTCCGTGATATCAACGGGTTCTACAATGACAGTACCGAGGTGAAGGTTTCCCTGCCTAAGGATGACAAACTCAGCACATTGTCTCTTGATATGGTGGGAGTGCGTCATAAATATATTGTCGACCTGCTGAATGAAAAGCGTGACAAGGTGATGCGCAGCTATATAATCGAGAATGATACCAAGCTTCTGTTCCCGTACTTAAAGTCAGGAAGATATTCTGTGAGAATAACGGAAGACATCAACAAGAACGGCATTGTGGATACGGGTAACTTGCTGGAACACAGGCAGCCGGAGAAGGTGATCTTCTATAAGTTGCGTGATGGTTCAGAGGTGCTGACCATAAAGGAATCCACGGAGATGGAGCAGAGGATTGATATCGGAAAATTGTTCGCGAAGTAGAGATGAAAAAGTTTATAACAATAGCATTCGTGGCCCTTTTTTCCGGCACGATATCGGCACAGACTCTTATCAGGGATTCTGTCAGAGTGGATATGCCGGACACCGTGTCGAGAGTGCTGCCCCTAAAAGACAGTTCCTTCACGATTACCGGGGATTTTGAATATTCAGACGAGTTCCTGGATACCGTAAAGATACGCAAGAAGCTGATTATCAATGATTATTCCATGATTGGCGTACAATATGGAGTGGCATTGAGCCAGGTCATGTTCAATCCGACCAAGAAGCAGGGCATGCTTATGAATCCGGTCAATGTCGGTGTCATCTATACCCGTTACGGCAAGATGTTCGGCTATATGCCGTACTTCGGTTTCCAGACCGGTATCTTCTATGGCCAAAACGGATACAAGTTCAAGATTGACAAGGAGACGGGTGATTATTCAGAGAATGTGGACGGCGCGACCCAGGCACGTTATACTTTCATTGAGGTACCGCTCCTGGCCCATATGCACATGGACGTATGGCATCTGAAATTCATTGTCAATGCCGGTTTGTTCGGCGGCTACAGGATGAGCGTGCAGCGTGAGGGAAAGATTGAGGACAAGTATCGTACGGAGTTCTATGATTACGACAAGCGTTTCGAATACGGCATCAAGGCGGGTGTCGGTTTCGGTTTTTTCTTCGATCCTGTGGAGTTGCATTTCCAGGCAATGTACAGGTATACGCTTGGCAGCCTTTACATGCCTGACTACAAAAGTGAATATTATTACAGGTTTGCATACCCTTCGGACATCATCATTTCCGCAGGTTTGCATTTCCAGTTGACGCGCAGGACAGGAAAGACAAGAAAAATGCTGAAGAATGAAGCAAAGGGGCTAATATATGAGACAAGAAATGAAGACATTGACAGCAACAGCAGGTAATGTGCATATCGGATCGGATTATCCGATAGCAGTTCAGACCATGTGCAATACTCATACTTACGATGAGGATGCGACAGTGGCGCAATGCAAACGTATGTATGAGGCGGGCGTGGATATCGTCCGTATCACGGTTCCAGGTCTTCCGGATGTGCAGCATGCCAAGGCTATCCATGACAGATTGCGCGCAGAAGGAATTGATACTCCTATAGTTGCCGACATTCATTTTTCTTCGGAGACGGCCATTGCCGTGGCTCCTTTCGTGGAAAAAGTACGTATCAATCCGGGAAACTTCAGCAAGGATTTCGATGAGGCGTCACGTCAGCTTGCCAGACTGGTAGTTGTATGCAAGGAACATGGCACCGCTATCCGTATCGGACTGAATCATGGCTCGCTGGGTGAGCGCATAACGAATCTTTATGGCAATACTCCTGAAGCGATGGCCGAGGCTGCAATGGAGTGGCTCCGTCTGTGCGTGAAAAACGACTTTTACAACGTGGTCGTGTCGCTGAAATCAAGTAACACTTATGTTATGGTGGAAGCTTACCGCCTGCTGGCCAAGAAGATGCAGGAAGAAGGCGTTGTGTTCCCTCTTCATGTCGGCGTTACGGAGGCCGGAAACGGAGACTCAGGCCGAATCAAATCGTGTGTCGGAATTTCCGCCCTTCTTTCGGAAGGTTTGGGCAATACCATACGTGTTTCGCTGACGGAGGACCCTGTCAATGAGATTCCTGTAGGACGTTATCTCGCATTGCGTTACGAGGGTAAACTTAATTCCACGATGACTTCCGTAAAGATTGAAGGCCGCAGAGCCGAGGCGGTGTATGACTCCCCTTCTCGTGAACGTCTGCTCCTGGATTTCTCATGTGACTTCGGCAAGCGTCTGCTTGACAAGGAAATTGACGAGGTGCACATTTCCGGCGTATATCACGACGAGAATGGAGCCGCTGTCTCAATATCGGAATCCGGTCTTGGAAAGTATCTTGAGGATGAACTTCTTCAGGCATCCCGCAGACGTTTCTACAAACCTGAGTATATCGCTTGTCCTGGATGTGGCAGGACAATGTACAATCTCCAGGCTGCTTTCGAACAGGTCAAGCAGCGGACTGCCCATATGAAGGATGTTGTGATCGCCGTCATGGGATGCATAGTGAACGGGCCAGGTGAAATGGCTGATGCTGACTGGGGTTATGTAGGTGAAGGCAACGGAAAGGTGTCCATTTATCACAAAAAAGAACCGGTGTTGCGTCATGTCCCTGAAAACGAAGCCGTTGACAAGTTGGTTTCGCTCATTGAGAATGACATGAATCAGAATTAAGTTTGTATATATTGCGCCGGCTCATCGGAGCTCACTGCCCGGCGGTCCTCCCCACTCCGTGGGTCCCCTCCCTTTTCGTGAGCCAATGCCGCCCAGCAGTGACTCCGATGCTCCGGCGCTGTAACACAAAAAATAACAGAGATTTCCATATTGAGTTATAGAAATCTCTGTTTATAATTTATTGTAGCTGAACGCTATTTCAATTCTGCGATGATAGTTTCGGCAGCTCTTGTCGTATCTCCTAACTTGACCTTGACATCTGCATCGAGAGGCAGGAAGATATCGAGTCGGGAACCGAACTTGATGATGCCGCATTGTGTGCCTCGAACCTCCTGGGAATCAATCTCCGAATAGCTTACGATACGTCTGGCAAAAGTACCGGCAATCTGCTTGAAGAAAACCTCGCCGTGACCAGTGTCAATTGCAGTCGAAGCATGCTCATTCTCTTCAGCCGACTTCGGAAGGAATGCAAGCAAGAATTTTCCGGGATGATACCTATAATAGGTAATCTTGCCGCTGGCAGGCCAGAAATTAGCATGAACATTGAAAAAATCCATGTAGACGGAAACCTGGATGCATTCGCGCTGGAGATATTCTTTCTCGAAGGTTTTCTTGATTATGACGACTTTTCCGTCTGCACCGGAGGTGACAAGCCTCTCCCCTTCAGGAGTATGCCTTACCGGAACACGATGGAACCAAGTTACGAAAATACCGAATAAAACAAACAGTCCAGTAAGAATATATGCAACTATTCCTCCGATGAATTCGAGGAATACGAAGATAAAAAGCGCGCTGAACAGCCATGCGAGAGCAATCGTTCCGTATGAATTTTTATCTATTTTCATGCTTGCGGTCGTGCGAAACTAATATTAATCACTATTATTCCCCAAAGATATGAAGAAAATCGCATTTTATGAAATATCAGAAGATATTCATAAGAATAAGATACAGCGCACCTGCGGGCATTGCCATCAATGTACTGTCGAAACGGTCGAGCATTCCGCCGTGTCCAGGAATGATGCTTCCGGAATCCTTCACATTGTAATGACGCTTCCACTGAGACTCGAAAAGGTCTCCATATACTCCAGCCACATCCATGATGACGGCAAGTATGATGGTGCTAGTCAATGAGATAGGAAGATGCATCGTATATTTGAGCACTATTGCTGAGATCACCGTGCAGATCATACCGCCCCAGAATCCCGCCCAAGTTTTCTTAGGAGAAATGTCCGGGAACAGCTTCTTGCTGAACTTCTTGCCAAGCGTCGAACCGAAAACATATCCTCCGATGTCAGAACTCCAGATAAGAATGAAAAAGCAGAGCAATATGATTCCATTGAATTCATTGGAAGATGTCGCCGGGTTCGGGAAGAATACGATAAGATTCGAGAGCGACAGCGGAACTGCGATATAGAGGAAACCTGTATAAATGTCGGAGAACTTGCCGAATTCGGTCTTATCCTTGACATACAATGAGTTGACCATCACGATCATGATAGGTAAAATCGCTATTGAAACATATTTTACCTCCAGACCGTATGCGCTTACGCAGAAAATCAGTGAAAAAAGAATGAGACCGGACAGAATCGACAGCAGTCTGGAGAATTTGTACCGGTCATTCATTGTTATAGTAAAGAACTCATGCATCATGGTCGCCATCAGGAACATGACCAATGCTGCAAAAAGAAATTTATTTATCAGGAGACCGGCCAGCATCACTGCAATGAAGCCGGTTCCTGAAATTGTCCTTAAAATAGTATTGTTCATCAGCTTAGGTTTTTAGTACACTACAATTTAGGCTACAGGTTTTTCTGATTCGTTTGACTTAGGTTCTGAAGCATCATCAGCGGTATCTTCAGGTGTCAGGTCGTCAGAGGCAGGTTTGGATTTAGGGCCGAGGATGCGTTCCACATCGTCTGCGAAAATCACCTCTTTCTCCAGAAGCAATGCAGCCATCTGAAGGAAGCCTTCCTTATTGTCAGTCAAAATCTTCAAAGTCCTGTCGTGTATCATTGAAACAAGTTTCTTGACCTCCTGGTCAATGAGTTCGGCGGTCTTTTCGCTATATGGCTTGGTCAAATCGTAACCGCGGGCTCCTGTCGAATCATAGAAAGACAACGCACCTACCGTTTCTGTCATACCATAATCCTTCACCATGCCGTAAGCCATCTGGGTCAATCTTTCAAGATCATTCTGCGCACCCGTGGAAGGCTCGCCGTTGACGATTTCCTCGGCTACACGTCCGCCGATGAGAGAACACATTTCGTCAATCATCTGGGACTTGGTCCAGAGTTTCCTCTCTTCAGGAAGATACCAAGCGGCGCCAAGTGCCTGTCCGCGCGGGATAAGTGTCACTTTGAACAGAGGATTGGCATACGGAAGCAGCCAGCTGACAGTAGCATGACCAGCCTCGTGATGGGCAATGGAACGTTTCTCCGCAGGAGTGATGATCGCAGCCTTGCGTTCAAGTCCACCGACAATCCTGTCGACCGCATCCAGAAAATCCTGTCTGTCAACAGCTTTTTTGTCTCGTCTGGCAGCGGTAAGGGCTGCCTCGTTACATACATTGGCAATATCTGCTCCAGAGAAACCTGGAGTATGTTTCGCCATGAACTCAACATCGAAGTCTTCTGCGACTTTGAGCTCCTTTATATGTACCTTGAAGATTTCCTCTCTCTCCTTCAGCTCAGGAAGGTCCACATGTATCTGTCTGTCGAAACGTCCTGCACGCATGAGAGCCTTGTCCAGAATATCTGCACGGTTCGTAGCTGCAAGAACAATTACGCCGGAATTGGTACCGAAACCGTCCATCTCCGTAAGGAGCTGGTTAAGAGTGTTTTCCCTCTCGTCATTTGAAGAGAACCCGGCATTCTTGCCACGTGCGCGACCGACAGCGTCAATCTCGTCAATGAATACGATACAAGGAGCTTTCTCCTTGGCCTGGCGGAAAAGGTCACGTACACGTGAGGCTCCTACGCCTACGAACATTTCCACGAAATCAGAGCCGGATATAGAGAAGAACGGCACATTGGCCTCGCCTGCTACAGCCTTGGCCAGCAATGTCTTGCCGGTTCCCGGAGGGCCCACCAGCAACGCTCCCTTAGGAATCTTGCCTCCAAGTGTCGTATATTTCTTCGGATTCTTCAGGAAATCCACGATTTCCATAACCTCATCCTTCGCGCCATACAGGCCGGCGACATCCTTGAATGTCACCTTGACCTCATTCTTGTCGGCCAGTTTGCCGGTTGATTTTCCGACACTGAAAATGCCGCCTTGTCCTCCCGGACCTCCGTTCATGTTCCTGTTGAATCCTCTGAACATGAATACCCACATGAGTATCAGCAGGATAGGGAAAAGAAACCAGTCCATTATATGGCCCCAGACATTGTCATCATTGTCCATGATAACCTTGAAATGACCGTCGGACGGAAGGTCCGCGTTCAATGCCGCGAATTCATTCTCCGGGTCAAATTTGCTGGAAACATAGAACCAGAAATGCGGTGAAGAAGAAGGTACCTTGCCGCCGAACCGCTCGCTGTATTTGCTCAAACGGTCTGGACGTATTGTTATTTCTCCTTTAAAGTCGTTTCTGACGAATACGATATCTTTGACATCACCGGCCTCAATCATTTCCTTGACATCTGCCCATTCAGTCTTTTGTGGATTTGGACCTGAATTGGAGAACAGCATCCAGATGATGCCGGATATGATAAGGATATATAGCCACGACAATCCAAGATTGACCGTGACTATCTTTTTCTGCGGATTCTTGCCGCCGTTTTTACTTTTTGCCATTCGGAAATAATTACAATGACTCCGAATCCGTTTCCGTTTTCCTGATGCGCTTTGCAGACGCTCTGACCTTGGAAGCAGCCTTCGGTTTAACTCGTGTTTCTTCTGGTGCTACTGGTACAGGCTCATCGGTATACTCGGTTCTTTCGGCGTCGGCCCAAAGGTCTTCGAGGCGATAGAATTCCCTATATTCGGTGAGGAACACATGTACTACTATGTCACCATAATCAAGTATAATCCAGAAATCGTTTTCAAGACCCTGCATACGCAAAACCTTGCGGCCGCATTTTTCCTGCATTTTCACAATGATATTGTCAGCAATAGCCGCAACTGCTGTGGTAGAATTGGCGTTACATACCACAAAATAATCAGATATCGCTGTACCTATCGGACTAAGGTCCAATGACACGACGCCCTGCCCCTTCTTTTCGAGCATTGCATCTGTTATGACCTTGAGAGCATTTTTTTCCATTTATTTAAAGGTTTGTTTAAATTTGCGTACAAAGATAAAACAAAAATCAGTCCAATGAAAGCGCAAACCCACATAACATGGTTCGAAAGCATTGATTCCACTAACTCAGAGGCCCGCAGGCAGATGGAAACTGTTGACAAATTGTCAGTCTTTGCGGCCAAGTATCAGACCGCAGGGCGTGGACAGCGCGGCAACAAGTGGTCCAGCGCAGCGGGAGAGAATCTGACTTTTTCGATATTGGCGCCCCTGTCCGGGGACAACCGGATCAATGTCCGCGCAGTGGACCAGTTCAACATTACCATCGTTTCAGCTCTTGCCGTATCGGACCTCCTCACGAAATACGGCATCGACAACCGCATAAAATGGCCCAATGACATCTATATAAGGAACAAGAAAGTCTGCGGAATGCTGATAGAGAATATTCTGGACAGAGACCTGGTGGGAACATCCATAATCGGCATCGGAATCAATCTTAACCAGACGGATTTTCCTCCGGAATTGGTCAATCCTACGTCAGTATTTCTGGCCTCCGGAGAAAAGCACCAGCCGGAAGACGTGCTTGTAGAGTTTATGGAAATTTTCCATGCGCTACTCGCGCAATTAGCTGAAAATGAAGGCATTGAAAAATTACGAAACAATTATGTTTCGCGTCTGTTCAGACTGGGAAGTACCGAAAAATACTGCGACAGCATATCTGGAACATACTTTTCGGGCAAAATAAAAGGCATTTCCGATGAAGGATTGCTCCTTATGGAAATGCCAGACAATTCTCTCAGAACTTTCGCCTTCAAAGAACTCAGTTATGTCATTTGACGGCACGCATTGCCTCGACTGTTGATGCCGGGTCTGCAGCTTTGAATACAGCGCTGCCGGCTACGAGAATCTCCGCGCCTGCGTCTGCAAGTGAAGATGCATTGGAAGGCGACACTCCCCCGTCTACTTCAATCTGACAACTGCTTCCGATACGGGAAATCTCGCTCTTTATCGCACGGATCCGGTCGTATGTCGTCTCAATGAATTTCTGACCGCCGAAACCGGCAAAAACAGACATGACAAGTATGTAGTCAGCCTTTTCCAGGTACGGAAAGACACGTTCGGCAGCTATATCCGGATTGATTGCCAATCCAGCCTTGATACCGTACGATTTTATCATGTCCAGCATTTCTGCTGGATCATTGCCGTCACGGTCAGCCGCTTCCAGATGGAAACTCATCATTTTGACACCGGTTTTGGCAAAGCGCCCAAAATATTTTTCCGGGTGGACTATCATCAGGTGGGCGTCCATAGGCTTGACGGCTTTCTTGGCAATCGCTTCTATAACAGGAAAGCCATAAGAAATGTTCGGCACAAGCACGCCGTCCATGATATCCAGATGGAAAATATCCGCACAGCCGTTCACCATCTCGACATCTTTTTCCAGATGCAGAAAGTCAGCTGAAAGCATTGAAGGTGCTATCTGTATCATTTGAAATTAGTTACAATGTCAACCAGCAACTTGACGAATTTCTCGTTCGATTCGAGATCCAGTTTTTCACCAGGAGCGTGTACTCCCCTCAATGTAGGTCCGAAAGATACCATGTCCAAATATGGGAACTTCTCAAGGAAGAGTCCGCATTCCAGTCCGGCATGGATTGCCTTCACCTCAGGTTCCGTTCCGAAAAGTTTCACGTATGACTCCACGGTTTCTTTCAAGATAGGTGATTTCATGTTCGGAGCCCAGCCCGGATATGGGTCTGAATGAGTGACTTCTGCACCTGCAAGCAGGAAAGCAGCCTCCACTTTGTCCTCCATGAATTCCTTCTGTGACTCGGTAGAGCTCCTCTGGCTTGTCAAAACCATTATTTCACCAGGTTTGTCCATCTTCACTGCCGCGAGATTGGTAGATGTCTCCACAAGTCCTTTGATGTCCTGGCTCATTGCGAGAACTCCGTGATTTACAGCGACAAGGGACACAATCAAGCGCTTGGCAATCTCACTTTCGACAGCATTGTCGGTACAAGCCTCTCTTGACGCGTCGAAACGTACATCCGGATCCGTATTGTGGAACTCGTTCTTGACAGCAGCGCCGAACTTTCCGAATCTGCCCATAAAAACGTCCACTTCGCTTTCCTTTACGTAAACGACTGCTTCAGCATCTCTCGCGATAGCATTTCTCTTGCTGCCGCCTACGAGTTTAAGAAGCTGATAATTACCGAGTTCCGTATAGAGGAAACGTGCGATTATCTGTACGGCATTAGCTCTTTCTTTATTGATGTCGTCACCGCTGTGTCCGCCGAGTGCATTGGAAACCTTGAGACTTACAGCCTTATAGCCAGGTTTTACCGGTTCGGTAGCATAATTGAAAACTGCGGTAGTGTCAATTCCGCCGGCGCAACCTACGAAAATCTGTCCTTCGTCCTCAGAATCTAGGTTGATCAATGTCTTGGACTCGATGAAACCGGCCTCGATGTCATTTGCACCGTTCATTCCGGTCTCTTCTGAAATCGTGAAAAGTCCCTCAATCTTGCCCATCGGAAGATCACTTATAAGCAATGCCAATGTTGCAGCAATGCCGATTCCGTCGTCTGCTCCGAGAGTCGTTTCCTTCGCAATCATCCATCCGTCCTCAATTACATAGTTGATCGGATCTTTCGCGAAATCATGCTTGCTTCCGGCAATTTTCTCGCAGACCATGTCCTGGTGGCTCTGCAATGCGATTGCAGGAACATTTTCCTTGCCTTCTGATGCTTCGCGGGTGATTACCACATTACCGGTTTTGTCGGTTCTGCAAGCAAGATTATGCTTGGCTGCAAACTGCTGAAGATACTCGGTCATCTTCTCTTCATGACCGGATTCCCGTGGAATCTTGGTGATTTCACGGAAAATTTCAAGAACTGAATTGGAATCCATTTTATTACCTGTTTAATATTATCTCGCAGGCACAAGCATTTTTTCGATATCAGTCACGTACTGTTTGAACAACTTGTCAGTCGTCATAAGGTCTGACACCGTATTACATGCATGCAGCACTGTCGCGTGGTCTTTTCCTCCAAGTTCCGCGCCAATCATGGACAATGAGCATCCGACAAGGCTTCTGCTCATGAACATTGCAATCTGGCGAGCCTGGACAATCTGTCTTTTTCTGGATTTGGAAAGCAGAGTCTCCTTGGTGATGTTGAAATACTCACACACGGTCTTCTGCACCTTTCCTATAGATATTTCGCTCTTGTCTTCACCGATAATCTTGCCGGTAATCATTTCGGCAAGCTCCACCGTCATTTCCTTGTGTACCAATGTCGCATGTGCGATAAGAGAAATCAATGCACCTTCCAGCTCGCGGAAATTCGACTTGATCCTTGTAGCCAGGTAAACAAGTACATCTTCGCTTACGGTCACACCTTCCCTGAAACTTCTTGCTTTCAGCATTTCAAGTCTTGTGGCGTAAGAAGGACGCTGAAGCTCCACAGACAGTCCCCATTTCAGACGGGACAGCAGGCGCTCTTCGAAATTCTGAAGGTCAGCCGGTGCACGGTCCGAAGTGAAAATCAGCTGCTTGCCATTCTCATGAAGGTGGTTGAACACATTGAAAAACGCGTTCTGTGAACCCTGTCCCATCAAATCCTGGATATCATCAACGATGAGCACATCAATCTTCATGTAGAATGCAAGGAAATCCGTGAGCTTGTTCTTCACATTGACGGCATCCATGTACTGGGTCTTGAACTCATTGCCGGTAACATAGAGAACCACCAGATCAGGATATTTCTCTTTGATGGCGATACCGATGGCCTGCGAAAGGTGGGTCTTGCCGAGTCCCGGTGCTCCGAACAGGAAAAGAGGGTTGAACGGCGTTTTGCCGGGAGCGGAAGAAATGCTCTCGCCTGCCGTGATACCCATCTTGTTGCACTCGCCCGTCACGAGGTTGCTGAAGCAATATACAGGATTCAATCTAGGATTGATCTGGATTTTCCTCAGTCCCGGGAACACGAAAGGTCCCGGATTGCCTCCGGTAGGATATGTGTTTACTGATACGGGATTGTTTACAGGAGCTGTGCCGTTGGCAGCCGGAAATGTCATAGGCGGCTGCACTCTTACAGGAGTAACCGTATATTCCAGCTTCGCATCAGGACCAATGACTCTTTTCAATGTCTTCTTGAGAACGTCAAGATACCTCTCTTCGAGATATTTGATGTAGAAGTGCGAAGGGACTTCGATCTTTATGGTCGACCCTATCAATGAAACAGGTTTCAAAGGCTTGAACCACCTGGTAAACATTTGAGAACCTATGATATTCTCAATGATTGCCAAGCATTTGTTCCAAGTCTCTATATGATTGATCTGTTCCATATTATCGTGTCAGCTATATAAGGTCAAAACAGCACCAGAACAAAAGATGTATTCTTTTCTTCTGATGCTGTGCAAATGTAGGTGAAAAAAAAGTTATAAAAAAATCGAATGGCTATTGTTTATTAAATATATTTTACTAAATCATTCGTTTAAGAAAATGCCAAACGGATTCTTTATAACTTATTATATATCAATTTATTATAATTTCACACATGGACTGACGACACGCAGCGGCGCGATTTGTCTTTAGAATTATTCCAAATTAGAAATAGGCTGTCCTTACTATCCGGAACAGCCTATTAATGAGGGTTTTCCATGCTGATATCCACCCGTATTTTCTACAGGAGCCTCAGCCTTATATACTTCTTGGGATTTTCTTCAATTTTCTTCACCAGGCTGTCAATGTCTTTCAAGACGCTGTCCAATGATTCATAAACACGGCCGTCTTTCGTAAGTTTTCCGATGGTTCCGTCAGGATCATTTAGACTGGAAACCAAGGTGTGGAAAGAATTGACCAGTCCCTCGATGTCCGCCTTGTCCAGCCGGGCGGCGACACCGCTGATGTCTGTCATCGCCGAATCGGCCTTCCCGCTGATTACGGCCAGTTTCATCGACACGTTCTTCAGATTCGTAACGAGAGAATCAATGTCCTCCGAATGTTCAGCCAGGGAGCCGGTAAGTTTTTCGGCATTGGCCAATGTCTTGTCGATGTGATTCACGACAGAGCGGACTTTGTTCTCGTCAATCCCGCTCAAGACTCTGTCCAGAGCCGCACTTGCAGCCGCCAGGCTATCCAGCGCAGATGAAGCCTTGACAATGAGCGGTCCGATGAGGTTGGTCAATGAACTTACCATATCCGGAGCGTAAGAAGGCATCAATTCATCGCCGTCCTTTACCATTACGTCAGATGAACCCAGATCCAACCTGATTCCCTTGCCGCCCATGAGGTCCACGCTGTAAATCGTCATTTTGGTGTCGACAGGCACCGGAATCTTCTTCAGGACGGAGCACGTCACGTCGAATACTCCCGTCTCGGTGTTGTATTTGACTTCCGTGACCGCGCCGGTCTTGTATCCGTTCACATATACCGGATTGGAGGCCATGAGTCCTTCAACATTGGCATAATGAGATACTATATTGATTTCCTTGCCGAATATATCCTCGCCACGGAGATAATTGATGACACTGAACGCAGCTATCAGTACGGATGCCACGAATATGCCTATCTTGGTTTCCCTGCCTATTCTCATGATTTCCTAATTTATTCGTTTGACATTATCGCCTTCCACAGCCACAAGAAATGAGCCAGTGAAGGACTTTTTGATTTTGGTATAATGCTCCCTGGCCTTGTCGGCGGAAGAAGCCGTACCTATAATATATTTATATATATTGCCGTATTTGACACGTACCGGAGTGTAACCCTTGAAAAAAGGGTCATTGTCCTTCATCAATTTTCCGGAAGCGAGCACCTGCGTGCCGTATACGGCCGCCGATTTTTTGGTTTCAACAGCAGGTTTGGCAACATCCGGTGCTTTCGGCGCTGCTTTTTCCGCAGCACCTGCATTGACACTGCCGTCATACCTTTTTTTGAATACGCCGAAAGCCTTGAAAAGTGCCTCCGCAATCTGTTCGCGGCCGTTTTCGGATTTGAGGACGGTCAGGTCCGTCGGATTGGACATGAAACCGATTTCTACCAGGACGGACGGCATTGCGGTCTTCCATAGGACGAAAAACGGATCCTGCCATATTCCACGGCTGTTGCGCATCGGTCCGGCAGACATTGCCTTGTCCACGTCTTCAGCGAAGAGCAGACTTTGTTCGAGATGGGCATTCTGCATGAGGTTGAAAAAGATGAACGATTCCGGGTCGGAAGGGTCAAAGCCCTGATATTTGGTGGAATAGTCATCCTCAAGCATCATTACCGAGTTCTCACGCTTGCAGACATTCATGTTATAAGCGAACAGGTCACGGTCCTTTTTCGAAGACTGCCCCAGGACATGGATGGAAAATCCGTTGGGAGAGGATGAAGAAACCGTGTTCACATGTATTGAAATGAACAGGTCCGCATTGTTCTTATTGGCTTTATCCGCCCTGTCGCCGAGACTGATGAACGTGTCCGTGGTACGCGTCATCACGACTTTCACGTCCGGATAAGCAGCTGTTATCTTCTCCGACAGACGTTTTGCGACATCAAGTGCGACGCGGCTTTCGTAAGTGTTTTTATCTTTGCTTACACAGCCCGGGTCCTTGCCGCCATGCCCTGCGTCGATGCAGACCGTTTTAAGTCCCAGCTTTCCGTCATTGGCAGAGTAGCCGTCATGAGAAAAAAACAGCAGGCAGGCAAGTGCCGACAACAATGTAAATGCGATATGAGTTTGCGTATATTTCAAAATGGCGTTATATTTGTATTCTGCAAAAATAAGAAATTTTGCGATAAAACTTATAATTTCAGACAATTGATACGTTCTGACAATAAACGTAAGCATCTACCGGATCAGGTTTGGCTGGCTGCCATTCTCCTGATTATATTCATATCAGTTTGTTTTCCTGGCATATCCCAAGATGGCAGGAGACAGCGTCGTACACCGAAGCAGACCTTCAGCCAGGCAGTCGCATACAACAAGGACAGCGTTCCTCCGATGACGGATTCGCTCCGTGCCGTATTGGACTCCATTCACAGGGCGGATTCATTGTTCAAGATAGACTCGGCGGCATTGCAGCAGAAAAGTTCATTGTCCCGTCCGGCTTTCTCTACGGCGAAGGACTCCGTAATCGAGGTGTTTACTGACGGACAGCGCAAGATCTACTACTACGGTGACGTTACCGTGAAGTATGACAATATGGAGTTGAGCGCGGATTATATGGAATATGACCTGAATACAGGTACCGTCTATGCTCGTGGAACATTGGATACGCTGACAGGTGAGGTCAAGGGACAGCCTGCCATGAAAGAAGGCAATTCCACATACACCATGGAGGAGCTGCGGTATAACTTCAATACCCGTAAGGCCCGCATTACCAATATGATAACGCAGCAGGAAGAGGGACTCCTGCATGGAAAGAACATAAAGATGCTGCCGGACAGGTCCATCAATATAACCAAAGGACAATATTCCGTCTGCGATCTCGAACACCCGCATTATTATCTGGCATTGACGGCGGCCAAGGTCATCACGAAGCCTTCCCAGAAGACAGTGTTCGGCCCTGCATACCCGGTAATCGAGGACGTGCCGCTGCCTATCGGTCTTCCGTTCGGATTCATTCCGAAGAGACCGAGCAGGGCGACCGGACTGCTGATGCCTACTTTCGGAGAGGAGAATTCGCGAGGATTCTATCTGAGGGATCTCGGGATGTACTTCGTTTTCGGAAATTACCTGGACCTCTCCATAACAGGGGACATTTATACTTTGGGCTCTTGGGCAGTGAACGTAAACTCCAGATACAAGGTCAATTACAAATGCAACGGCAACTTCGCCATGAACATTTCTAATGACCAGACCGGCGAGCGTGGAAGTACCGACTTTTTCCAGACCAGGAACTTCGGTCTCAAATGGTCGCATTCACAGGATTCCAAGGCGCACCCGGGAACCACGTTCAGTGCTTCGGTGAATTTCTCCAGCCCTTCGAACAGCAGGTACAACTCTACATCTGTCCAGGACGCTTTGCAGAACCAGGCTTCTTCTTCCATTTCCTATTCGAAGAATTGGAACGGAAAGTTCAACCTGTCAGTCAATGCGTTGCATAACCAGAACTCGCGTGACAGCTCGTATTCCTTCACCCTTCCTAACCTGACTTTCTCCGTAACGAGATTTTATCCGTTCAAGAAAAAGAACCGCGTGGGAAAGGAAAAGTTCTATGAGAAATTCTCTCTCGGATACAGTACGACCTTGCAGAACCGAATCAATTTCAAGGCGTCGGAGTTCATGAAGGAGGGATTTATGGACAAGTTCCAGAACGGAATGACTCACAACTTCCAGATAGGTCTGCCGAACTTTACGCTTGCAAAGTATCTGAACTTCACACCGAGTGTAAGCTATGGCCAGAACTGGTTCTTCAGGAAGACCGATTATGAATACAATCCGGAGACGGACAGGGTGGAATCGCATGATGCCGGACAATTCAGCACATTCGGCATAAGCCAGAACTACTCCGGTAGCTTGTCCATGAGCACCAGGCTTTACGGTATGTTCAATTTCGGAAAGGCGCATAAGATCCAGGCCATCAGGCATGTGGTCTCCCCTTCCATGTCATTCTCGTTCAGCCCTGAGAAAGGAACATACGCGAACGGTTACAGGACATTGGTATATACGGACAAGGCCGGCGTGGAGAAGTCGTACGACTATAATATCTACAGCGGACAGCTTTACTCTCCTCCCGGAAAGGGCAAATCCGCGACAATGAGCCTTTCCATCGGCAACAACCTTGAAGCCAAGGTGCGTGACTTGCGCGACACGACAGGCGCGGGCGTGAAAAAAGTAAAGCTTATCGACCAGCTCAGCATCAGCACGGGATATAACTTCCTCGCGGATTCATTGAAACTCAATAATATAGGAATTTCGATGTCGACTTCCGTATTCGAGAAGGTCGGCATCAGCGGAAACGTTAACTTCGACCCTTATGCAATCGACGAGCGCGGACGCAAGATCAACAAGTTCAATGTCCAGACGATGGGCTGGAACAAGCCGCTGCGGCTGACCAATGCCAGTGCATCATTGTCCTACTCTCTTTCAGGAAAAGGCGCCATCAACGGCAATGACGGTTCGAAGGCTGAAGGCGGCGACGGCGGCGCACAGCAGAACAGTGCGGATTACTACAGAAGAATATATTATCATCCTATCACCGGAGAATATATCCCTGGAGGTTGGCTATATTATACGAATCCGAACATTCCATGGTCGGTCAATTTCAACTATTCGTTCTCTTACAGCAAGTCGTACCAATACACTAACGGCCAGCTGATTACGAACAACAGATATACGCAGACCCTGGGAGTTTCAGGCAATGTCAAACTGACACCGAAATTGTCATTGAACGCGACTACCGGATTCGACCTCATGGCGATGAAAATGACCACTACGCAGCTGAGCGCATCATACGACCTGCATTGCTTCAACATTCAGGTTTCATGGGTGCCGACAGGTACATGGCAGTCCTGGAGCTTCAGGATTGCAGCCAATGCCGCGGCTCTCTCCGACCTGCTTAAATTCAAGAAGAGCACCAGCTATTGGGACAGATAGTGTTTGGTTTTTAAATATTATTTCGTATATTTGTCGAATCAATAGGGAATCCCAAACGTTTCCCAATCTGTTGTTTGGCTGTTATTCGGATAGTCAATTCCGGAAACGGCAATTTCATCAAAGTAGATTTTTATCATTGTACAGTAGTACTCAAATACATTTTATTATATGCCACACACTCTTATAGAGTTGAGTTCAATGACTGAAGAGCAGCTCAGAGCCCTTGGTAACGAACTTAAAATCAAGAAGGCTAAGGATATGGACCTTATGGAACTTGGTTATGCGATTCTGGATGAAGAAGCTAAAATTGCATCTAAAGTTCCTGACCCGGAGCCGTCCCAGAAGAAGAAAAGGGGCCGCCCTCGTAAGGAGGAGACAGTGAAGAAGCCGGCAGAGACTCCAAAACCGGCAACTGAACCTGCTGTAGAGGCCAAACCTAAGGCAAAGCAAGGACGTCCGGCGAAAAAGACAACTGAAACCAAGCCGACGACGCAGAAACAAGCAGGTGAAGTGCCTGCCAAGGAAGTAAAGAAGGCTCAGGAGACACCTGCAGAGCAGCCTGCACAGAAGAAACGTGGCAGAAAGCCGAAAGATCAGGAGAAAGCTGCCGCTCAGGAGCAGGTCAAACCTGTTGCTGAGGTAAAGCCTGATGCCGTTCCTGCGGAAAAACCACAGGTCAAGCCAGAGGAAAATGCTCCTAAGGCACAGCCTGCACAGCAGCCTAAGGAAGAAATCGTATATGCTGACAGGCATAAGATCGTGCTTCCTCCTCTTCCTCCGAAAAAGAAGAAATTCAACAGCAATAATCCTAACGGAAACAACAATCAGGTTCCGGCGCAGAACGGCAACAACGGCAATATTGCCAATGCCAATACCCTGCAGCCGAAGCCTCAGAACAATGCAAATCAGGAGCAGCAGCGCCCGGCACCGAAGCCGAAGATCGAGTTCGAGGGAACCGTAAGGGCTACGGGTGTTCTGGAAATCATGCCTGACGGTTATGGATTCCTCAGGTCATCTGATTACAACTATCTGAACTCTCCGGATGACATCTACGTATCCCAGAGCCAGATAAAGAACAATGCCCTGAAGAACGGCGACACCGTTACAGGAGAAATCCGTCCTCCTAAAGAAGGTGACAAGTACTTCCCGCTCGTGAAGATTGATTTCATCAACGGACGTACTCCGGAATTCATCCGTGACAGGGTTCCGTTCGATTTCCTGACTCCGCTTTTCCCGGATGAGAAGTTCAATCTTCTCGGACATGGCCACGAGCATGACCTTTCATGCCGTATCGTAGATATGTTCACCCCTATCGGAAAAGGACAGCGCGGACTTATCGTGGCACAGCCGAAGACCGGTAAGACCGTATTGCTCAAGTCTATAGCCAATGCCATCGCGGACAATCATCCGGAGGTATATGAAATCGTGCTCCTGATCGACGAGCGCCCTGAGGAGGTTACCGACATGAGCCGCAGCGTAAAAGCCGAGGTCGTGGCTTCCACATTTGACGAGCCGGCAGAAAGACACGTGAAGGTGGCCAACATGGTACTTGAGAAAGCTCGCCGTCTGGTAGAATGCGGTCATGACGTGGTAATCCTTCTGGATTCCATCACCCGTCTTGCTCGTGCCTACAATACCGTACAGCCTGCATCCGGAAAAGTTCTTACCGGAGGTGTGGATGCCAACGCATTGCAGAAACCTAAGAGATTCTTCGGTGCGGCACGTAACATCGAGGGCGGCGGTTCACTGACAATCCTTGCTACGGCATTGACAGATACCGGTTCCAAGATGGACGATGTGATTTTCGAGGAGTTCAAGGGTACCGGCAACATGGAGCTTCAGCTGGACAGGACTCTTGCCAACAGGCGTATTTTCCCTGCTGTCAATGTGGTTCTTTCAAGTACCCGTCGTGATGACCTTCTTTACTCGCCTGACCAGGCTCAGCGCATCTGGATTCTCAGGAAGCTGCTTGCAGAGATGAATGCTACAGAGGCCATGAATTTCATGATTCAGCTCATGGACCAGTATCAGACCAATGAGGATCTTCTGGACAACATGAACAAGGTCTCTCCGATGGATGCCAAGAACTACGACTATTAGTCGCAAGATTATAATAAAAAACCGCCGATAGCAATACCGGCGGTTTTTTATTGTGTTTTATCTGCTAATACTCGTCCCAGGACTTGATCTGGATGTCATCCATTGACATTGAACAGAACGCTCTGATGAACGCCGTCGCCAGACGGGCATTGGTAAAGAGCGGAATATTGCTGTCGATGGAATTGCGCCTGATCTGGTAACCGTTGTAAAGCTCTTCTTCGCTGAAGTTCTTAGGGATATTGATTACCATGTCAGCCTCCTTGTTGCGGATCATGTCGAGTGCTGACGGGAACAGATTGGCCATTGCCGGATTCTTGGCTTCTGCCGGCCAAAGTACACGCTGGCAAGGTATGCTGTTCTCGATGAAATACTTGTATGTGCCGCCTGTAGCATAAAGCTCATAACCTTTCTCTGCAAGCATCTTGCATGCTGTAAGCATATCCGCCTTCTGCAAGGCATCACCGGTAGAGAGCAAGATACGTTTCGCAGGAATTGTATTGCCGACAGATAGGATGGACTTGAGAAGGGCCTCATCCAGGTTGTCACCGATACATCCCACCTCGCCGGTAGATGACATGTCCACGCCAAGCATAGGGTCTGCTTCCTCCAGACGTGCGAATGAGAACTGCGAGGATTTCACACCCACGTAATCAAGGTCAAATGCACTCTTCTGCGGTGCAGCTGGATGTTTCTCCAGCATCACCTTGGTTGCAAGCTCGATGAAATTGATTTTCAGCACCTTGGAAACGAACGGGAAGCTTCGTGATGCACGCAGGTTGCACTCGATGACCTTGATCTTGTTCTCTTTGGCGAGGAACTGGATATTGAAAGGACCGGAAATCTGAAGCGCACCTGCAATCTTGCGGGCAATCTTCTTGATTCTGCGGACTGTCTCCACGTAAAGTTTCTGAGGAGGGAATTGGATCGTGGCATCGCCGGAGTGCACGCCGGCATACTCGATATGCTCGGAAATTGCGTAAGCGAGGATTTCACCGCCATCCGCAACGGCGTCGAACTCGATTTCCTTGCAGTGGTCCATGAACTTGCTGATGACCACAGGATGCTCCTGAGACACGTCGGATGCCAGAGAGAGGAAATGCCTGAGCTGCTCCTCATCATAGCAGACGTTCATGGCAGCGCCTGAAAGCACGTAAGACGGACGCACGAGCACAGGGAAGCCTACCTTGTCGATGAACTTGTCCACGTCATCCATTGTCGTAAGCTCGCTCCATTCAGGCTGGTCCACACCGAGGGAATCCACGATGCTGGAGAACTTGTTCCTGTCCTCAGCCTTGTCAATGTCCTTCGCCTTGGTTCCGAGGATAGGAACGCCGTTCTTGTCGAGCCTGAGCGCCAGGTTGTTAGGAATCTGTCCGCCCACGGAAACCACGACGCCATGAGGAGTTTCCAGTTCAATGATGTCCATCACACGTTCGAAGGTAAGCTCATCGAAATAGAGCCTGTCGCACATGTCATAGTCCGTGGAAACGGTCTCTGGGTTATAATTGATAAGCACTCCCCTGTAGCCTTCCTTGCGGATTGTTTCAATGCAGTTCACGGAGCACCAGTCGAATTCTACAGAGCTTCCGATACGGTATGCGCCTGAACCGAGAACGACTACGGATTTGCCGTCATTTTCGAACTTGATGTCATTGAATGTGCCGTTATAAGTAAGGTACAAGTAGTTCGTCGCTGCCGGGAACTCTGCCGCGAGAGTGTCAATCTGCTTGACTACAGGCACGATGCCATGTGATTTTCTCCATGCACGGACAATGTCCTGGTTGGCGCGGAAATCACCGTTGTCCTTGAACAATGCCCTCTGGATCTGGAAGTCCGAGAAGCCCTGGCATTTCGCCTGGCGCAGGAGTTCAAGAGGCATTGACTCGACATTGTCGTAGGTATTCATCTCGTTGTAGGTGGAGACGATGTTCTCGAGTTTTTCGAGGAACCACTTGTCAATCTTGGTGAGCTCGTGGATTTGGTCGACGGTGTAGCCGGCGCGCATTGCCTTGGAAATCACGAAGATACGTCTGTCGGTAGGCTCTTTCAATGCTTCATCGACATTGGCCACCTGAAGTTCCTTGTTGCCCACGAATCCGTGTGCTCCCTGGCCGATCATGCGGAGGCCCTTCTGGATTGCCTCTTCGAATGAACGTCCGATTGCCATGACCTCGCCGACACTCTTCATGCTGGAACCGATCTTCCTGGACACGCCGTGGAATTTGGAAAGGTCCCAACGCGGGATTTTACAGACTATATAGTCAAGCGCAGGTTCGAAGAATGCAGGAGTCGTCTTGGTAACGGAGTTCTTCAAGTCGAAGAGACCGTAGCCGAGACCGAGTTTCGCAGCCACGAATGCCAGCGGATAACCGGTAGCCTTGGATGCCAATGCGGATGACCTGGAAAGACGCGCATTGACCTCTATCACCCTGTAATCCATGGCATTAGGATCGTATGCGTACTGAACGTTACACTCTCCGACAATGCCGATGTGGCGAACGATCCTGATGGAGAGTTCACGCAGGAAGTAATAGTCCTTGTTCGAAAGTGTCTGGGAAGGAGCTACAACGATACTCTCTCCTGTATGGATTCCGAGAGGGTCGAAGTTCTCCATGTTGCAGACCGTTATACAGTTGTCGTATTTGTCCCTGACTACTTCATATTCAATCTCTTTCCAGCCTTTGAGAGATTTCTCGACAAGTACCTGCGGCGAGAATGAGAATGCCTTGGTACACAATTCCTCAAGCTGCTCGTCATTGTCGCAGAATCCTGAGCCGAGTCCTCCGAGAGCATAAGCGGCTCTTACGATAAGAGGGTAGCCCAATTCATGTGCGGCCTTGCGGGCCTCTTCCATGTTTTCTGCCGGATGCGACTTGATGGTCTTGACATTGATTTCATCAAGCTTGTTCACGAAAAGTTCCCTGTCTTCCGTGTCCATGATAGCCTGGACAGGAGTACCGAGAACCTGAACGTCATATTTCTCAAGTATGTGATTTTCATACAATTCCACACCGCAGTTCAATGCCGTCTGACCGCCGAAAGAGAGCAGGATTCCCTGCGGACGCTCCTTGGCAATGACTTTTTCCACAAAGAAAGGCGTCACCGGAAGGAAGTAGATCTTGTCTGCGACTCCTTCAGATGTCTGGACCGTGGCAATGTTCGGGTTGATCAGGACGGTCTCAATGCCTTCTTCGCGCAAAGCCTTGAGCGCCTGTGAACCGGAATAATCGAATTCTCCTGCCTGTCCGATTTTCAATGCACCGGAACCGAGGATGAGTACTTTTCTTATATTAGGATTCTTCATGTTTCTCAGTGGATTTATTTGATTTTGCTGATGAACTCGTCGAACAGGAATTCCGTATCTGTAGGACCGCTTGAGGCTTCAGGATGGAACTGTACGGAACAGAACGGTTTGGACTTGTGTCGGATGCCCTCATTGGTGCCGTCGTTCATGTTGACAAACCATGGCTCCCAATCGCTTCCGAGTGCGGAGTCGTCAACTGCATATCCATGGTTCTGCGATGTGATGAAGCATCTGTTCGTGCCGATCATGCGTACAGGCTGGTTATGGCTTCTGTGACCGTATTTCAGCTTATATGTCGTAGCTCCTGCTGCCCTTGCCATCAGCTGGTTTCCCATGCAGATGCCGAAAATCGGCTTGTCCTGCTGCATTGCGATACGCAGATTGTCTACTGTCTTCTGGCAGAATTCAGGGTTTCCCGGGCCGTTGGAAATGAAAAGTCCGTCATAGTCGAGTGATAGAAAATCATAGTCCCACGGCACTCGGATAAGTTCCACTCCCCTGTCCACGAAGCAGCGGAGGATGTTGTGCTTCACGCCGCAGTCCACCAATACGACTTTCTTGTCGCCTGAACCATAATGAATTACTTCTTTGCAACTTACGATGTCTATCTGGTTCTCCTTGTTCGGATCAGGAATCTCCGCAGCGGCAGACTCGCCTTCAGGAACAATCTGTCCGAGCATGGAGCCGTTATCCCTCAGCATCTTGGTGATTTCTCTGGTGTCCACGCCATAGATTCCCGGAATCTTCTGCTCTTTCATCCACTCGTCAAGGCTCTTTACAGCATTCCAATGGCTGTATTTCAATGAGTATTCAGATATGACAAGGCCACGGACCCAGATCTTTTCTGATTCGAGGTTCCTTGAAATGCCAAACTGGTCAACTCCCTCGTCCGGAACACCATAGTTTCCTATAAGAGGATATGTGACACAGAGAATCTGACCTGAATAGGACGGGTCAGTCAAACTTTCCGGATAGCCTACCATTGCCGTGGAGAACACCACTTCTCCGTTGCATGGTTTGTCATATCCGAATGACCATCCTTCCAGTTCCATTCCGTTCTGCAGACGGAGTGTTGCGCGAAGTTTTTTTTCCATTTCGTATTTCAATTATTCAAGTTTCAAAAATCCCCTTATACAAACTCAAGTTTCGCAAACTGTCAAACTTGCTGAACATCAGCACAAATATGAGGGTTATCACTTATTCGAAGGTTGTAAGCCCAACGCACTTTTTTTGCGTTCACGTTACCCCCTCCCTAAATCCCTCCCCTCAGGGTAGGGACTTACCCTCGCCCTCGCGGGCTCTATAAGCGGTGTTTCGCTCTTGCGAAACTTGAGTTATCAAATATATAAAAAAAAGACCATCCCTTTCGGGAACGGTCAATCATTTGTCAGTCAATAAAAATAATAATGGAACGACCCTGGAAATGTCCAGGCCACGATATGGTGAATAATGTTCCTTTCTTCATTGTCTGAAATCTGTTTTCTATATTTCAGGATGCGAATTTAAGACTTTTTTTCCCGATTACAAAGACGTGGCCGTACATTGTTTCGTTTAAATTGAATTTTAAACGAATTAATACATTGCATTGAAATTCAAATAACTTATTTTTGCGCGATTTTTTAGAAGAATTATGAAAGCACAGGACAAGGTCAGAGGGACCTTTTTAAGATGGCTTCCGGTTATAAGCCTGACATTTTCGACATTTATCTTCAACACTTCGGAGTTCATTCCGATCGGTCTGCTTACAGATATTGCCAATGATTTTTCGATTACCGAGTCCAAGGCGGGAATGCTGATTACCGTCTACGCTTGGGTGGTGGCATTGGCCTCGCTGCCATTGATGCTGGCATTCTCGAAGACGGAAAACAAGAAACTGCTGCTGTCGGTAGTGGCGTTATTCATTGTCAGTCATATAGTTTCAGGTGTTTCATCCGGTTATTACATGCTGATGCTGTCGAGAGTCGGTGTCGCGTGCGCACATGCCATATTCTGGTCCATCGTGACTCCGCTGGCTGTACGTGTGGCACCCGAAGGCAAACGTTCATTGGCATTGAGCCTTATTATTACGGGCTCGTCGGTCGCGATGATCGTCGGTCTGCCGCTGGGACGTGCGATCGGCCTCATGGTCGGCTGGCGTACGACTTTCCTCATCATTGCAGCGCTTTCCGCGATAATTTTCATGTTCCTCGCTGTCGCGCTTCCGAAAATGCCGAGTGACAATGACGTGTCTTTCAAGTCGTTGCCTACGCTTCTGAAGTCGCCGGCGCTGCGCTGCATCTATGTCCTGACAATCGTCGCCATAACCGGTCATTATACCGCGTACAGCTACATTGAACCTTTCCTCGGCCAGATCGCAGGACTTTCCGACGGCTGGATTACCATGGTCCTTTCCGCTTTCGGCGTCGTGGGAGTCATCGGAAGCTGGTTCTTCTCCAGATATTATGACAGGCATAATCTGGCATTCATCAGGTTCGCTCTGCTAGGCATCTGCACATTCGTGCTCCTGCTTCGTCCTGCAGCGTTCAATCCGGCATGCATAATCATTGTCTGCATCCTCTGGGGACTCGCCATCAACAGCTACAATCTTGCGTTCCAATCAGAAATCATCCAGATCGCGCCTCACGGCACAGCTATCGCAATGTCCATCTACTCAGGCATATACAATGTCGGCATCGGTGCAGGAGCCCTCGTCGGAGGAACAGTCTGCGCCAATGCCGGCGTAGCTTCAGTGGGTTATGTAGGCGGTATAATCGCCGCCGTCGCCGCGTTCTATTGCCTCACGAGGTTCATCCCGGTATTGACAATGCATGTGAGTGACTAGAGTGTAACTATTTCCGATTTGTATTTGACACGATAGTCGGTGGTGTCGGCATCGAGAACGAAAATCTGGTAGCTGTTGCCGCCCGGATAGACTCTAATGACAATGTGTCCCCACGGCTTGAAATTGCTCCAGAGCTTTTCACCGAGCTTCTCCCTGGACTGGTCCACCGTTATATAATAGTCGCGGTCACCTCTCCAGACCTGCGGATCCGTGATTCTCGTCATTGTGGAAGCGACAGGATGATTCTCGCTGCGCGCGTCAATGATAATGACTTTCGGAGACAATGTCTGCATGAAAAAGGCATTGCAGGTATCGAAATATCCGTGGTGATTCGCCTTCATGACAGTCACCTTGCCGCAGACTTTGGCCACGGGGGTCTCGAAATCACGTTCCTGGGATTTGTACAGAGGCCAATTGCCACCTGAAAGGTCGCCGCCGTTGTAATATGAGAACTTGCCGTAGCGGAGACGGATTGCGCAGGAATTCATGTTTTCGTCGAACAGAAGCGGATCGCCGCTGTACATCTTCACAGACTTCTTGCCCTTTCCGGTCCACACCTCTCCGTTGGCACAGAGATTCCTGATTTCGAATGACTTGGCGTATTTCTTAGGGTCATTTACCATAGTGAACTGACGATTGCTTCCGACCTGGAATTTCTGGGCGTCGGTCCCGTTGGCTGCCGAGTAGTTCACGAATTTCATATAATCTTCCATGAAGCCTTTGTCGGCAGCAAGCACTTTTTCTCTGGATGGAAAATCATAGTCAGGATAGCCCCTGTCCACGAAAGTATTGAAATGTATCAGGCTTCCCACCTGGGTGATTCCGGACAGACCGAAACCGTGCTCCCCCGGAATCATGTCCTTGGCAGTTCCGATATGGTCGTTATGCAGATGCGTAACCATGGCATAGTCAAGGTTTTCCTTATCCGGCAGCTGTGACAGAAAATGCTTGATATAGATGGCCTGCCACTCGCCCGGCATTTTGGACGCATCCGGATGTTGGGTATCTTTCGCTTTCGCATTGTCCCCGGCATCTATCATCATGGTCGTACCGTCCGGCATCACTATCAATGCCGCATCGCCCCTTCCGGTAGCGATGGTATGAATGTCCAAATAGCCTTCCTGCCACGTTGGAAGGTACTCCGGTGTCTGCGCATAAGTTCCTACCGCAGACATCATCAATGCAAATGTCAATAATCTTGTTTTCATTTTCATATGGTTTGTATTTCGTTCCGTAAGTGCAAATTTAATCAATGGGGGAAAATGTTGAAACGGTTTCTTCGAAAAAACATTGTATATGTAAATTTTTATTCCGACATTGTAAAGCACTTAATGTAAACTTATTCAATAACAATTGCCTATGGGTAAACGAACTTACTCCCTGAGAATCGTATTGATTCTCGTGTCATGGTGTTTAGTGTCCACTATGACAGTTGATGCCCAAGATGCTTCTTCAGGAGCTGCTGTAACCTTGACGGGTACAGTTTTGGACAAATCTTCCGAACCTCTGCCAGGCGCTTCAGTTCTGGTAAAAGGCACTGCAAACGGTGTTGCAACGGATGTGGACGGCAAATTCACGATTCGTCTGAAACCGACACCTTCTACCGTAATCGTCTTTTCATTTGTCGGAATGAAGCCGAAGGAAATCCCCTATTCTTCACTTCATGACGGAATTAAAATCACATTGGAAGACGACTCCAACAGCCTGGACAACGTCGTCGTGACCGGTTATGCCAACATCCGTAAGGACAGCTTTACAGGAACATCCACAACCGTGGGACGGGAAGACTTGATGAAGGTCTCCACGACCGACTTGATGAAGGCGCTGAGCGCATTCGACCCGTCCTTCAAAATGATTACTGACAATGCTCAGGGCTCTAACCCGAACAATATGTCAGAATATTATATAAGAGGACGTTCCGGGGTATCCGAAGTCAAGGAACTGGACAAGGTAACCGGAGACGTGAGTGAATTCGCATTGAAAAACAATCCTAGCGCACCTGTCTTCATATTGGATGGTTTCGAAGTGGACCAAGCCACGATCTATGACTTGGATATGAATCGCGTGAAAAGCGTCACTACTCTTAAAGATGCAGCCGCAACGGCCGTCTATGGTTCCAGAGCTGCCAATGGAGTCATTGTCATTGAGACAGTTACGCCTGAACCTGGCGCTGTCCATCTCACATATTCGAACACTACTTCCGTGGAAATTCCGGACCTGGGCAGCTATCATCTAATGAATGCCAAGCAAGCATTGGAAGCTGAATATTATGCCGGACTGTTCGAGGCGACGGCCGATGACAAGAATGCCGGCGGCCTCATCAACTACGGCGAACTGTACAACAATGTAATCAGAGGCGTGGATACCGACTGGATTGCAAAACCGGTGCGTACGGCATTGAACCATAAGCATTATCTTTCCGTCAGCGGCGGTTCGGACGCGCTTCGCTGGAGTGCGGACATAAATTACCAAAGCAAGGATGGAGTCATGAAAGGTTCTTCCAGAAAGACCTACGGCGCGTCCATGTCGCTGGACTACCGCTTCCGCACGCTGCAGATCAGAAACAAGGCTTCTTTCAATGTCGTGAACGCATCAGACTCCCCTTACGGGTCATTTTCCGACTATGTGAGGATGAAACCTTACCTTTCGCCGGTCGACCCGGATACGGATCATTACTATAAAGTGTTCAGCATATATAGGAACATCCGTTCATCCATCAGTGAGCCGGTGTATGTGACCAATCCTCTTTATGAAGCTACGCTGAACAGTTTCAGCAAGTCATCCTACCGTGAATTCATCGACAACCTCAGCCTCAGATGGAACATCACGCCTTACCTCATGGCCAAAGGAACTTTCAGCGCCTCATATAAGGTTCAGGATGACGGTACTTTTACAGACCCTGCGTCAGGCGTGTACACGAAAACCGATGTAAAAGAGAAAGGACAATATAAGGATGGCGACATCCGTTCCTCAAGGTGGACATTGAACGGAATGCTCTCCTATAACAGGAATCTAAAGAAGAACAACATCAATGCCTCCCTTGGTGTTGAAGCGTCGGAAACCAACTCCAGCTCGCAATATTCGACGTATCTGGGATTCGTGGAAGGGGCCAAGGCTTCGCCGAGCAATGCGCTCAAAATCAAGGAGAAGCCAACTTTCAGCGACAGCAATTCCCGCCGTTTCGGCACATATCTCCAGGGAAACTGGTCATACGATGATATTTATCTTCTGGACATTTCAGGAAGATATGAGGGTTCTTCAGCCTTCGGCGCAAAAAAGAAAATGGGACTTTTCTGGTCTTCAGGAGCAGGACTGAACCTCCACAATTATGCATTTCTGAAAAATGTGAACTGGGTCGACAGGTTCAAGGTCAAAGCTACCTATGGAGTGACCGGAAAGGCTAATTTCAGCCCGTACCAGGCCAGGACCACATATGAAATCATGTATGACAATCCTTATATCGACCAGTGGGGAATGTCCTTGAAGGCTCTAGGCAATGAGAATCTTAAATGGGAAAAGGTAAACAAGCTCAATGTCGGTACCGAACTTTCATTCCTGCAAAATTCAGTAACCGTAATGTTCGACTGGTATCATGAGCTGACTACCGACCAGGTAGAATCCGTTTCCATCCCGTCTTCTTCAGGATTTACGTCATATAAGGGAAACCTCGGAAAAGTATTGAACCAAGGTGCTGACATCAGGGTCAATGTGAGAGCATTTTCCAATCGTGACTGGGATGTGTACGTGTTTACTTATATGAACAGGAACACCAACACCATCAAGGAGATAGGCGATGCGTTGAAGGACTACAACTCCAGCATCGACTCGTTCTTCAAGGGATATTCGTCTTCATCGTCAGACAGCAAATACAGCCAGCCGTTCACCAAATATGAAGTCGGAAATTCGCTTTCTGCCATTTACGGCATGAAATCCCTCGGCATTGACCCTGCGAACGGAAAAGAGCTTTACGTAAAACGCGACGGTACAGTTACTTACGATTGGTCTTCTTCAGAGCAACAATGCTTGGGCGACTATGACCCGAAACTGTCCGGTTCATTTGGTTTCAATCTCCGCTGGCGCAATTGGACGCTTTACACGACAATGGCTTTCCGATGTGGTGGCCAGGCGTATAACAGCACATTGGTTGCCATCGAAAATGTGGATTTGGAGAAATATAACGGCGACGTTCGCATCTTGACTGACCGATGGATCAAGCCTGGAGACAATGCGACTCTCAAGAGCATAAAGGACCGCACCTATACTACCAGACCTACATCGAGATTTGTCCAGGATGACAATGAAATGACGATGTCTTCGCTGTCGCTCGGTTACCAGTTCGACCATAATTTGATAAAACGGATCGGAATCGATGCTCTGCGTCTTCAGTTCAATGCTGAAAACATATTTACCGTATCTTCCATCAGGCAGGAGCGTGGAACCACCTATCCTTATGCCAGATCCTTCAACATCAGCTTGAATGTAACCTTATAATTGCTCAGTTATGAAAAAAACAAGAATAATATATTGTATATTGGCCACTCTTCTGATGTCCGTGTCATGCAACAATTGGCTGAATGTGGGCTCGGAAAAAGAAGTCTTCGAAGATGATGCATTTGCTTCCACGAAAGGCTACAGAAGCGCCTTGGTCGGCATTTATAAGACTTTGGCCTCATCATCCCTTTACGGACAGGAACTTACGTGGGGGCTCAAAAGCACATTGAGCTGGAACTATAAGGCAGGAAACTGCGTAACTTCCTACCGTGCAATTCTCAACGAGGAGAGTTTCGACAACAGTGCTGCACGCAGCCTTTCAAATACCATCTGGAGCAAGGCTTATTATGCTATTGCCAACTGCAATGAATTGCTTCAGAAAATCGAAGGTTGTGACGATGCATTCGAATATCCGTGGGAAAAGCAGATGATTATGGCGGAAGCCAGAGGCATACGCGGTCTTCTGCATTTCGAGATGCTGCAGCTTTTCGTTCCTGCTCCAGTTACAGGTTATGACGGACAGGCTCTTCCGTATGTCACTTCTTATCCTGACCTGAAGCCGGCGTACAAATCCATGAAGGAATACATTGACCTGGTCATCGAAGATTTGAAGTATGCGCAGGAGCAGCTTGCGCCCATCGACATTGACGAACTCAGGAACAAGAGTAATTTCGTCTCGGGAACGATGCGCCTTGACAACATGGATTATGTACTTTTTCAGGGCGTCGGCAACATTCATTCCAACGGAGGCAAGCGAGACAATGCTTTCGGAGACGGATTTTTCGCGTTCAGAGGCTACCGCTTCAATTATTGGAGCGCAACCGGCTTGCTCGCCAGGGTTTACTCTTACTTGAGAGATTTCGAAAATGCCGAAATCTATGCGGATACCATCATCAATGATTGGGTGGTGGAATACCAGTTCAACCTGTACAATTCCAATCCGAAGGCGACGACGGGACGTATTGACGGAAAACGCAGGCCTGAACCTATATGCGCATTCTGGAACGACCAGGTTTGTGACAATTATACGTCTATTGCAGGTACGTCGTACAACAAAATGGTGGAACTGAAATATCTTTTTGCCGGCGACGAGTCTACGGACTACCGCTATACCGAATTGTATAATTCTTCGACCAAGACCTACCGTGTCTGGGACAAGTCGGAAAACAGGACCGTCAGCCAATACAGCAACCCGCTTCTTCCAGTCATGGAATTGCCTGAAGTATTCTATATCAAGGCTGAATGTCAGGCACATGACGGTGATATTGCCGGAGCAGATGCCACGCTCAAGAAGATCCGCGATGCCAGAGGATGCACAGCTCCGCTTTCCGACACTAATTTGGATTCATTCATGAATACATTGGTAAATGAAGCCCAGCGGGACTTTCTCACACGCGGTACGACTTACTGTTTCTTGAAGAAGCTTGACTGGCATGTAATCTACGATGGCACTCCGGCAGGAAAGACGGTCACGTCTGATTGGTACGTGCTGCCGCTTCCTGATTCAGAGACTGCGTATTATTAATGGAGGGACTTGAAATGAAATATACAAAGATATTATTTGCTGCTGCTCTGATTGTGGCAGCATGTGCCAAAGAGAATATACCTACGTACAACGAGGCGTCGGGTGAACGATACATTTATTTCGCAAAGAAGGAACAGGATTCTTCTGATGTATCTTTCTATTCCTATCCGGGGCAGAAAGTGATCGAATATCCTGTTGTGGTAAAAAGTACCGGTTACAGCACTTCCAAAGGGACTTTTTCCGTCAAGGCGCTGAAAGAATACACGACCGCAGGAGATGGCGACTACTCATTGGCCGAAAAATTCACATTCCGTCCGGAAAGCCAGGTGGATACATTCTACGTAAAGCTGAACTATTCCTCCAAACTGGATAATGAGAAAGTAAGAATAGTGCTGGAATTGGATGAAACTCCTGATTTCAAATTGGGCATGACCGACTCAAGGGTCGCTATAATCTGGTTCCACAACAATCTCGTCAAACCATCATGGTGGAATTCTTCGGTAAGCGCGTATTATCTCGGTCCATATTCTGATGCGAAGTACAAGCTCTTCCTGGAAGTCGTAAAGGTGGATCTTGACGGGGCTGACAATAGTCTGATCCGTCATTACACATTGGTGTTCAAGAAATACCTCGAAGACAGGAAGGCTGCCGGCAATCCGGCATTGGAGGAAGACGGGACGGAAATCACCGTAATTGCCTGATGAATAATGTTGTTAACATAATTGATTGATACGATGAAACTTAAATATATCATATCCTTATTGGCATTTACTGCAGCAGTCAGCTCATGCTACAAGGATGATTCTCGGGATTTTCAGATTCCGCTCGCTGGTGTCAGCATTGCGGCAGATGATGCCATTTCTTTCTCTGTCGGCGTGGAAGGCACTTACGAGCCTGTAATCGAATGGGGCGGCACTTCAGAGGCTGACTACAACTTTAAATGGACAGACAATGGACGGGAAGTCATATCTACGGAACGCGTTCTCAAGCATCTGTTCACTGAAGCGGGAGACCATTATCTGACTTTTCAAATGACAGACAAGAAAACGGGACTCGTATATGGCCGTGATTTCAAGATGACAGCCAACAGCGAATTCTTCCTTGGTTGGCTGGTTCTTTCAGAGGGAGCTGACGGAACGTCCAAACTCAGTTTCGTGAACCTGAGCACTTTCAAGTCTTATCCTGACATATATGCCACGATGTTTCCGGGCACTCCGCTCGGTTCTTCTCCCGTCGGCATCGCCTGCCAGGGCATCCGCAAGACGGACCAGGTGACCATCATCCAGAACGGCGGTGAGGGCTCTGTAGTCCTGGACGGATCTTCATTCAAGAAGGTCATCAATGTTTCAGACGAATTCATCGGCGGAAAATATCCGACAGAAGACGGCGGGTTCAAGATGAAGTCCATCGGTTACACTCACCGCGGACCGGATTTGGTCCTGACGGAGAACGGCAACATATATGACAGAATCAGCAAGACTGGCTATTCCGCAGCATTCCAGAGCGGCATGTACTCCACGGAGCCTTATATTTCAGCCGGAGGTCCTGCCAAGTTCACCTACATGACATTCCCTGGTGCGAATTCATATGTCACTCCATTATTTGACGGTGCACATAACAGATGGCTGGCATATTACACGACTACGACAATTCCGCTCCAGATTCCTGCCTTCGACAAGGCAGCCGATGTGGAATTCGAAGACGGTTTCGATTTCTGTTCCGGCATGGCGGCAGATGTGAAGATGCGTTACGCCCAGACATATCAAGAAGGGGTCATGCGTACGCTGCGCCTGGCCAATGTGCTGGAAAAGGCCGGTTCTTTCTATGTAAATACGTCTAAACTGGACCTGAACACCACCAATTCCCATATTACAGTGTCGGACTTGCAGCAGAAGTCCATTACCGGTTATGCAATTGACGCTGATTCCCAGTTCTGTATCCCGCGCGGCTCGGGCACTGACTACAACGATGAACTCTATGTTTTCTTCAATGTCGGCAGCAGGGTATACTTTTATCATTTCGACACAGGAACCGTATATCTCTACCATGATTTCAGCAAGGACAGCAACGCACCTTCCGGCAAAATTGTTTCAATGATCCAGAACGGTAATGCCAGCCAGCTCGGCGTGGCTTTCTCTGACGGGCACCTGTTCATCTGCGATCTGGCAAAGAAAACTCTTACCTCCATCAGGCAGAACAACATTGATCCGGAAACCTATGACAAGATGGTCAAGGCTCACATCAGCGATATTCCGGGGACAGTGGTGTCGCTGGCATTCAAATATGGCAAGGCTGACAACTACACGGGATCAAAAATTTCAAAATAACATTCAACTATATGAAATTCACAGCATTGACAACATCAATCCTGCTGCTGGCAACACTCTCATTGCCAGCCCAGGAGAAAAAAATCGAAAAACTTCCCGGCATTCCTCCATCGGAGAGCGAACTGGTTTACGATTATGACAATGTCCTTCCGGAGGACATCCAGCTGAAGGGAGCCCCTCAAGGTTTTGCAATCAGCGGACGTTATGGATTCTCACTGCGGAACAGAGGCATGTGCATTGTCCTAGATATGAAGAAGAATGAGTATGTAAATTCGTTCATGCTTGAGGGCAACACGTCTCATTGCAACAGCGCAGGTTTCGGAAAAGAGAAATATTCAAAAGATTCAATGTTCCCTCTCCTGTACGTTTGCGAATGCCTGGGCCAAAAGAGCTGCTACGTGACGGATATAACGACTGAAGGCTCCAAGATAGTCCAGAGGCTGTTCTATGATTCTGATGAGTTCAAGATTGCCATGGACTGGATTGTGGATGCGGAAAACGGGTTCATATATGTTTACGGCGGCCGTCATTTCGGAACGAAATACCTGAAAAAACTTCCGTTGCCGAAATTGTCTGATTCCGATGAGAACGGAGAGGTGCATTTTACTAAAGATGATGTGCTTCAGACCATTGAAATTGAAGGTCTTATGATCAGTCAAGGTAGCGTAATCAAGAATGGGAAGGCATATCTCCCAGACGGTTGCTCCCCTTATGGCAACAAGCTGCATATCATCGACTTGGCTACAGGAGAAAGAGAAGCTGTCGTGGATTTTCAGGACCAGGAAAACGAGCCTGAAGGACTTGCTTTCAAAGGAAAATGGCTCTATGTCGTATTTCACAACATCACCGAAAGCATACGGCACACGATGATGTACCGCATGAAAATATAAAACTTTGTTACCCCGGAGGCGCTAGGCTTTCGGGGTTTTCATTGTCAGAACAATATCCGGCAGGAGTATCAGGTCGTGATGCCATTTCGGCGGGGTAACCTCCTTGTCTTCGTGGTGCCAGAAAACCTGGACGCGGACTTTGGCGGAGGACGGGATGTAGTCTTTGGCGTCCAGGGCCTGGAGTTTTTTGGTGAAGGCCTCAGAATATTTCACTATACGCTTGGCCCCCATGTAAAGTCCGTCGTCGCCGACATTGAGGACGCATCCGGAATGAATGGCGGCAAAATCAATGCGCTTGTTCAGGAAAGCATTGAGAACCACGTCTTTATGGGTGAGTTGGATAAGGATTTCCGCCGGCTGGCCATAGTCATTTTCGTCCATTGCATAATCGACGGCAGACAGAACATTGCGGTCGAACAATGCCGGATTGTCGTAATGTACGGAGAGGTTTTTCTTGGCCCGGGTCATGGCCACATAGACAGCACGGCGCTCCTTGTCGGTGATCACGCGAAGTCCTTTGAGAGAAACATAGACATTGTCAAACTCACGGCCTTTGGCCTTGTGGATGGTCGAAACGATGATTTCCGACTCGCCGCCGGGAATGAAAGTCTCCAGCTGCGACTCGCGGAGATAAGACTCGAAATCCGACAAATAAAGATGCTTTCCTTCCGATTCGAAGCCGGCAATGCAGTTCAATGCCACCTCAAGATATTGACTGTCAGAATATTGTTCTCGAAGCGCAGCCTTCGCTTTTTCCCATTCGGATTGTTCAATGTCGATGCATCCAGGTTTCCGCACAAGGGAAAGGAAGAAATGCAGTTCGGCCAGATCGGTCAGGCTGAATCCTTCCTTCGACTGTATAAGACGTGTCTTGCGGCCATGACGGTTCAGCAATGCGGATAGGATCAGTGCATCATCATTGGTCAATGCCAATACGCAGGTGCGGCCACCGTAATCATCCGTAACAATTTCATTGACAATGGCTTGCTCGTAATTGAAGGCCCGATGGAAACGGACGTTGACATTGCCGCGGGAGTCCAGGACGCCCTTTATAGGGACGGCTTTCAGCCGGTACGGGATGCTGGTCACGAACGCATTGGCGGCAGCTATGACCTCGTCGGAACTGCGGAAATTTTCCGTCATGTTGTAGACGGTCGCGCCCATCGAGATCAGCCGCCGCATGTATCCGGAGTCGGAGCCGCGGAATTCGTATATGTTCTGGTCGTCGTCGCCTACAGCAATCACGCGCATGTCTTCGTTTTGATTTATAAGCATTTCCACGAGGGCGAACTCGTCTGCGCTCATGTCCTGCGCCTCATCGATGACGAGTATGGATTTGGTGATCTGGCTGCGTTCCACCTTCCCTTCCTTTATCGCGGTTACGGCATCACTTACTACATGGTCCGAATCCTCGACAGAGCCTATTTTTCCGAGCAGATCGAAACAATATGAATGGAATGTCTTGATTTCCACGTATTTGGCAGCTCCTCCGATCAGCTGGGCAAGACGTGCGTGAAATTCCGTGGCGGCTGCGCGTGAAAAAGTCAGCATCAGCAGCTGCTCGGATTTTATGTCTTCCATCAATATGAGGGAGGCCAATTTGCGGACCAGAACATAGGTTTTTCCGCTTCCCGGACCGGCCGGCACGACTATGAAACGGGAATTCTTGTCATTGATGATGCTGCTCTGCACCCCGGTCAGACTGCCGAAAATCTCATCGTACTTCTTTTTGCTTACGTTGCGGTTGATTTCCTCGGCTTCCTTGCTGTCGAAATAGCGTTTGATGAACGCCTTGAAGTCCATGGTGAAGTAGTCGTGGACATATTCCAACGCCTTTTTCTCGTCGGCGACCATCATGTTCGCATATTTGCCGACAATATGGATCTGCTGTATGCGCTGCCGGTAGAAGTCGTCAAGATTCTTGTAATCCTCTTTCTTATAGCGGCTTCTGTTGTCGAAATTAAGGCGTTCAAGTTCAATCTTGTTGTACAGCACCATGAATCCGCCTTCGATGCTGACTATGCCGGTCTTCGCCAGAAACAGCAAGGCTTCTTCAACATCCTCAATGCCGGCCTGTCCGGTCTGGAAAAGGTTGCTGGAATTATATCCCTCGACAAGTTCGGCCAATGAGAAATTCACACTGACGTCAAGACCTTCTTCCTGAGATTGGGACTTGAACTGCTCCAAGATATATCGCGTGACGGCCAGCCTGTTCTCTGCCGACTGCGCCAGCCTTTCGCGAGGCATCCTGATGCGGATTTCTATATATTCTTCTGAAAGAGACGTCTTTTCCATGTAGTTCCGGATAATCCAGAAATACAATATCGTGCGGATATCTTTTACAGTAGAACTTGATATACCTTCGGCCAATGCCTTCTCGTTCAGCTCCTTGATACTGAATTTATATTCATTGTCGGACAAGGCGCCAATGATGCATTTCTCCAGTTTTCCGTAAAAATCAAGTTTCCTGACCTGGCTTGTCCGGAGGTACGCATACATGTCATTGTCCTTCGCGAGAATGCCGCTCATCCGCATTTTCTCGACAACGTTTATGACCTTTCTTATTTCAATTCCGAGCATATCGGAGAGGTAGTCGACGCGCGATTCGGCTTCCGCGGTACCGGCCTTCGAGCGGCTCCTTTCCGATATCAATGACTTTATGATGCGTCTTGCATTGACCTTGTCCTCCTCCGTAAAATCATTGCAGCCGTCGATTAATTCGGCCGCTTCATCCATTGTCCGCGGTACGATGCTGGTAGCGTAGATTCTCGGGCTGTCCATCCCGCGGCGGATGAACCCTGCATTTTCCAGGGCGGCTATCGCGCTTTTTACTTTGGTTTCGACGTCGCGGATTTCATCCCAACCTGCTTTCCGGGCGATTTCAAGCGCGGAAATATTGATGGTGCTGTACCTGGACGTCAGGTTTTTTATTGCACGCCATACCTGATTTATCTCGCTGAGTGTCAGTTTTGTTTGGTTGAGCAATGTAAAGTGGCGGTTCAGGTCGTCATCATTGTAAAGGACGTAACAGTCAGCATTGGAATTTACATCTCGTCCCGCCCTGCCTGCTTCCTGTATATAGTTTTCCAGGGAATCCGATATTTCATAGTGGACCACCAGGCTGACGTCGCTCTTGTCCACGCCCATTCCGAAAGCAGACGTGGCGACGATAATGCGCACACGGTTGTTCATGAAATCATCCTGCGCCTGGACTTTCTCCTCAATCTCCATCTGCCCATGGAATGCCTTGGCCTCCAAACCGTCCTGTGTCAGACGCTTGGCGATTTCTTCCGCTTTCCTGGTCCTTGTGACATAGACGATTGCCGGGCCCCGGCTATCATACAGAAGGCTTCGCAATGTCGGATATTTCTCGTTGTTGCTGCGATACAGCACCGAATAATGAAGATTGGTCCTGGCTGCATCCGTCGTATAAAGTTTCAGTTCCAGATTCAGCCTGTCCCGGAAATAATCAGTTATGTCGCTGACTACCTTGGGCTTGGCCGTAGCCGTGAAGCAAGATACCGGAATCGGCGAAGACTGTCCTTTTTTCTTCTGCAGCTGGCGTATGAAATCAGCGATATGCATGTATTCTATGCGGAAATCCTGCCCCCAAGCTGAAAAACAATGCGCTTCGTCGATGACTATGCGGACAATAGTCCTTCCCAGCAGGACCTTCTCTATCGTCTTGGACCTCAATGACTCAGGAGCGATATACAAAAGTGATGCTTCACCTGAAACTATTCTGTCAAGCGTATTTTTCCGTTCTATCGGAGACAGCAGGCCATTGATATAGACGGCATCGGCAATGCCTTTCTTTTCCAGATTCTCCACCTGGTCTTTCATGAGTGACTGCAGCGGCGAAATGACGACCGTCAGACCGCGCACCGACTCCCCCGCCATCAGCGCAGGAATCTGGAATGTCAATGATTTTCCTCCTCCTGTGGGAAAGATTGCCAAAATGGATTGCCCTTCCAATGCAGCATTTACGGCATTTTCCTGCAAGGGCTCGCCACCGAATTTCCGGAAATGGTCATACCCGAACCAGCGTTTCAATGCTTTTTCAGGGTTCCTTTTACTTGTGCAATAATGACATCTGCCGCAATTGCATTCCCGCAACTGTCTTGTAATGCGCTCTGTATCAGGATAATTTTTCAGCACCCACGGAGCAGTTATTGAATTTCTGTCGTCAGTGGAAATCAGCGCGACCGCATAAGCGGATGCGACAGCATTGGCCCGAATCACTCCGGAAACATCCGCATTGTCACAAATCAGGCCGGTCAGGGCCTCTTTCACATTGTCCGAAACGGATTTCCGAAGGAAAAACGGACGCCGTTCAGGCGCGTACCCGAGCGCTTCGAAGAAGCCGGTGAAATGGGCGTCGGCGCGCGTGAGTTCGTAGTATATTTGCTGCAGCGGCCGGGCAATGTTCTTGAACGCATTGACCTCATCCTCAAACAGTTCCTTGGCTTTTACGGCATCATTGAGCGGATTGTTGAGCTCGTCGGAGAGGAGTTTGTCATCCTTCAGCAGTTTGTGGTACGGCTTTCTCGGAAACAGCAGCGGCGACAGATATAGCGTGTCGACCAGCTTGAAATCCTTGTCCAGAAAGGGTTTCAGGTATTGATAATCGTGTTCGACGATGTTATGGCCGCACAGGAAGTCCGCATCACTGATGAATTTCACGAATTCCGCAATGCGCGATGTATGGAGCTTTTGTCCGGCCATTACGGCTCCGGCATCCATAATTTTGCCTTTCCCGTCAATTTCCAGATCGACAAATGCTATATTGTTATTCATCGGTTATTGTCTTGCTATTGAGACAAAATTAACAAATAATTCAATTTTCGCAAGTTATCAAAATAATCGAGGTCCGAAAAGATTCAAAGGTTGTCATTCCCACGCACTTCTATTACGTTACCCTCACCCTAAATCCCTCCCCTCGGGGAAGGGACTTACCCTCGCCCTCACGGGCTCTAATCACCACATTTTTCTTTTTTTGCGACTCGAGCGATTGATTATGCGGGTAGCGGCGATCAAAATGAAGGTCAATGCTTCTGATACGGGGAGGGCGAGCCAGATTCCCGGGGTGCCGGCGACATGGGGCATGATGAGGAACGACGGCACGAGGAAGACAAGCCCGCGGGCCAATGAGTAAATAGTTGCAGGCGAGACACGTTCCACGCTCTGGAAATATCCGATCACGGTAACATTGACAATATAAAACACGAATCCGGCGGACATCAGAGGAATGCCGGCGGATGCGATCCGGTAGCCGGCAGTATCGGTGCTGAGGAACAGCGCCGCGACGTATTTTACGCCGAATGCGAGTGCGGACGACAGCAGGATTCCGGCCCCCGCGGCGGTGAGCAATGCGACTTTACGGGCTTCCGCTACCCTGCCTCGCTTTCCTGCGCCGTGGTTGAAACTGATTATCGGCTGCGCGGATTGCGAAATGGCATTGCCGGTCATGAAAATGAATGGCATGATGTAGCAGGCGATGGAAAAAGCAGCCACGCCGTCTTCGCCCAAGTACCTCATGAACACGTAGTTGCCGACGAACATCAGCACCGATATGCTGCATTCTCCGAGAAATGCGGAAAAGCCGAGACGGAACTGGTAGCCGATATTTCTGGCGAAGAGACAGAGGCTTTTCAGCGACCACTTCAGCAGGTACAATTGCATTGACCCGGACAGGAAAAGTATGTAGAAAATGACCATGCCGGCGCCGAACCATAGAGCTAAGAATGTGGCGAATGAGACGCCTGCAAGGCCTTTGTCGAGGACGAAGAGGAAAATGTAGTCCAGGACGATGTTCAGAATCGCCGGTATCGAGGATGTGAACATGGCGTAGGTCGGGGACCCGTCGAGGCGTATGATGAGAAGTCCCACCGACTGGATGAACATTGCACAGAATGCCAATGACAGCCAGCGCTGATAGTCAAGCACATGCGGCAGCAGACGGTCGGAAGAGCCGAGCAAGTAAGCGGTCTGCGTGCTATAGCATTGTACCAGAATGGTTATGGTCAATGTCAATGCCGTTCCGAATATGATGGTTTGGGTCATATTGATTCTGGCTGCCTTCTCGTTGTCCCGGGACAGATGTATGGACGATACGACCGAGCAGCCTATGCCGAGCATCAGTCCGATGGCGGTCATAAGGAGCCAGAACGGTGAGAAAATGTTTACGGCTGCCAATGCGTCACTTCCGACGCCGTGTCCTATGAAAACACCGTCAATTATCGTCATCAAGGAGATGCAGAGCATGCCCAAAAGTGTAGGCATAAGCATCTTGCCGAACAGCTTCGGAATGTTGTCCGAGCCGAAGTCAATCGCGTCTCTTTGCATATGTCTCAGTTCCAAAAGTCGCAAAGATAAGAAATTACTGGGAGTTTTTATGTAACTTTGCAAGTTCAAAAAGCGATTTGACATGCGTGAACTTGGTATTTTTACGGACGGCACCATATGTGCGCCTGCCACGATTCCCGGCACCGGCGCAATTTCCATAATCAGAGTCAGCGGCGAAGATTCATTGGCAATCGCCGACAAGGTCATTGACGTAAAAGGTGAATCCTTGTCGGAGACCGAAGGCTACAGGCTCCGCTACGGGACGATTTTCGCGGACGACGGAAGTGTGCTGGACAATGTGATAGTCAGCGTGTTCCGCGCGCCTCACTCATATACCGGCGAGAATTGCGTGGAGATTTCCTGCCACGCTTCCAGGTTCATCGTCAATGAGGTTCTCGAGCTTCTTGTCAATGCCGGCGCACGTATTGCCGCTCCTGGCGAGTTCACGCGCCGAGCTTTCGTCAACGGCAAGATGGATCTGGCCCAGGCCGAGGCTGTCGCCGATGTCATTGCCTCCCAAAGCGCCGCTGCCCATCGTGTCGCAATGAATCAGCTGAAAGGCGGTTTTTCGTCGGAGCTGAAAACCCTCAGGGAAAAGCTTCTGACAATGACTTCCCTACTGGAACTTGAGCTGGATTTCAGCGAGGAGGATGTGGAGTTCGCAAGTCGCTCAGAATTAGGGGCATTGGTCAATGAAGCATTGGCCCATATAGGTCGGCTGACGGATTCTTTCAGCCGCGGCAACGCTATCAAAAACGGTGTTCCGGTGGCGATTGTAGGCGCGACGAATACCGGCAAGAGCACCTTGCTGAATGCGCTTCTGGGCGAGGAAAGGGCAATCGTTTCCGATATAGCCGGCACGACCCGCGACACTATCGAGGAGACGCTCAATCTAGGCGGCGTGATGTTCCGATTCATTGATACCGCCGGCATACGAGAGACGGACGAGGTGGTGGAGAAAATTGGTATCGAACGTACTTTCCGCAAATTGAATGAGGCGTCTATTGTACTGGGAATGACTGACTTGTCACGTGGCATGGATTCGGTTCTGGCCGACGCCGAGTATATCTGGAGCAAGGTCAACGCTTCTTCGTCTGACCGGGAGTTCGTGCTTCTGGTGAACAAGTGTGATGTCGACGGCATTGAGTCTGTGGCGGCTGGTTCTGCAGGGGTTGGTTCTATGGCCGGTTTTGCTGGAACTGGTTCTGGGGCGGGTTATGTCGAGACTGGTTCCGAGGCTGGTTGTGCCGGCAAGGCCGGAAAGATGGCAAGAATTGAAGCCGCCTTGCGCGAGAAAGGCATCGTCACCAAGATGATTCCCATATCTGCCAAAACGGGTTCCGGCCTCCCGGAATTGACCGAAGCCCTTGCAGAAATCGGCCGCCGCATCACAGGTGACACCGATGAAACCCTGGTGACGAATATCCGCCATTATGAGGCGCTGTCGCGTGCCGCAACGGCTCTCGGGCGTGTCCGCGACGGACTGAAAGTGGCGACGCTGCCGCCCGATCTGATCGCGCAGGACCTCCGCGAGGCGCTGTATCATCTCGGCGAGATCGTCGGGGAAATAAGCACGGATGAAGTTTTGGGGAATATATTTCGGAAGTTTTGCATCGGAAAGTGACCTTCCGATAGCCAACGACAACAAATAATAGTTATTGATTGATAGAGAGGCACTTACGGGTGCTTCTCTTTTTGTTTCGGGAGGCGCTGATATGGCGTTTCCTGTCCATTTTTGTCCATTATTTACCCAAAATCCACTAACCTGCTCCATTCCGCTCCGCTGACGTCGCCAAGGTGGTAGATATGTTGGACGCTGCCGGACGTATTCGGACGTAGCTCGTGGAAAAATATCGTATCGGGACGACAAAGGACGGATATGCCGTTTTCTACCAGTTCGACATCCGGGACCGGTGCCGCGCCGGGAAGATCATCCCCTACGATCCCCGGACTGGACACCGAATCAAGGACGGCTCCGTTCCGGCGGCAATGTGGGTGCACAGCCGACTTAAAGCACTGCATCAACTGCCAGAGGATTGGACACTGTCCCAGTGCCTGTTCGGAGAGCACCTGCTCCCCCTCTGCCCTGAGCTCCCCGTCGCCCTGGTAGAAGCCGAAAAGACTGCGGTCATCTGCTCCGCAGTCTTTCCGGAATTCCTCTGGCTCGCCACCGGCGGACTCGACCAGTTCAACGACCGCGTGAAAGTCCTCCTCGGTCGCCAGGTCATCGCCTTCCCCGACCTCGGCGCCTGCGACAAATGGCGGAAGAAGGCAAAGGACTATCCCCTGCCGGACATCACCGTGTCCGACTACCTGGAGAAGAACGCCACCCCGCAGCAGCGGGAGATGGGCGCCGATCTGGCGGACTGGGTGATGGAGAATAGGATGGCGGAAGGGGATGAAGCGCTTGTAGAGAATCATGCACCAGCATCACCAAAATCAACATCAGCATCAAAGCGAAGTGGGTGATGAGTACGTATGATGTGTTTGAATCCTAGCAAAAGGTGTATCTTATAACATAAACTCATAAGTTCAGGGGCTAATTTTTGTAAATATTTAGAAAATCAACTCTTTTCTTATTATAGCTGAACATTTTATTGTAGAAAAAGTCGTAATTTTGCGGCTTATAGCAAGTATTAACCCAATAACCGTATGCAGAACTACCAATATGCCAGCACCATATCTGATTTCTTCAACAAATCAGAAAGTGAGATTGTGCAAATACTGACCGAGAATAATGACTTCTCTTCAACACGTCGCACAACGATGAATTCGTGGCATGAGGAAGTCCGTTCAATCCGAAAGGCACTAGCCGAATATAAGGAAGAAAATGGGTTTGTTGCCTTTGAGTACACAATTCCACGTGTGGGCGGAAGAATTGATTGCGTCATTGGCCTACGAGGGATTCTGTTTGTCCTCGAATTTAAGACAGGCGAAGAACAGAATGCTGATGCTGATAAAGAACAACTTGAGCAATACGTTATTGATCTCAAGAATTTTCACTTCGAATCATACGATATTCCCATTGCCCCTATATGGGTAGTACCACAAGCAGATTTGGAGCCATGTCGCATTTCTAAACCATCCAGCAACAAACAGTTGTTTTCAATGGCCACAGTTTGCGACACCACAATTGCTGACTGTTTCCATAAGATTCTTTTAAAGGATCTCGGCACTCTTGAGCCAATTAACATGAACAATTGGCTTCTCAGTCCATACTGCCCTACCTCAAATATTGTGGATGCTGCCAGAAAACTCTATGCTCATAACAAGGTCGAGGATATCAATCGAAGTGATGCAAAAGGAGAAGATCTTATCAGAACGACAAACACTCTTCTGGATCTTATCAACAAAGCCAAGGCAAACAATGAGAAATACCTTTGCCTGGTTACTGGTGTTCCTGGCGCAGGTAAAACCCTTATTGGACTCTCCGTCGCAACCATAAGACAAGAGGAAGAGGATTTGGAATCTGGCAAGGAGAATAGATCTGTATATCTCTCCGGTAATAGACCGCTTGTAATGGTATTACAAGAAGCCCTCGCGCGCGACGCGTACGCACGAGGAGTAATGAAAGTCACTCAACAATTAGGAAGAAAACCTAAAAAGTCAGAACTCAAGTCTGAAGGAATAACAAAGCCAGAGATAAAGTCAAAGATAAAGCAATTTATACAGCCAGTTCCAAGTTGGAGAAAAGAATATCTGAAGGGTATCTCGGTTTCCGGAACCGGAGATAATGCTATTCTGGTCAAGGATGAGAATTACGCATATCGAGGTAACGGTGAATTCTATATTCCATACGACCATGTCTCAATTTATGATGAAGCACAAAGGGCATGGGAAGAGAAAGAGAATGCTTCCTATGTAAGAAAGAAAGAGGCTCACCTAAAGAATTTCCCAGACTGGTCAGAGCCACGTTTCCTCATTTCATGCATGGATAGACATGAGGATTGGGCGGTTTACATTTGTTTGATTGGAAACGGACAAGACATCAACCATGGCGAAGCCGGAACTGCTGAGTGGCTTAGGTCTATAAAGCATTTTTCTCATTGGAAGACCTACGCGCCTGCAGACATTATGGAAGATCCAGAAGTTATAAAAGAACTTCATGGAGTTAACATTGAATATCTGCCAGGGCTACACCTAAGTACAGACCTGAGGTCCATCCGAGCAGAGAATTTGGCTCAGTTCGTCGATGACCTATTAAATTTCAGAAAAGAGAATGCTGCGGCATTACTCAAGGAGTTGAATCGCTATCCGATCAGGATTACGCGTGATATCAATACAGCAAAAGTATGGATTAAAAAACATGCACGCGATGACGAAAGATATGGCGCATTGGCATCCTCAAAAGGTCAAAGATTGAAACCCGATGCATTGACTCTATTACCGCCGAATTCCTCCGAGAGTGAAGTAACGCACTGGTTCTTAGGTGACAATAAAGATGTAAACTCTTCATATTATATGGAAGAAGTTGCTACCGAATTCCAGGTACAGGGCCTTGAACTTGACTGGGCTCTGGTTGCTTGGGATGCAGACATGCGTTACGATGAATCGACGTCATCATGGAAGCAGTATTCATTCCGAGGCAGTAAGTGGATGAACATAAACGACTCAAAGATACGGTCATACCAGAAAAATGCGTATCGTGTCATTTTAACAAGGGCACGCAGAGGCATGGTTATCTACATACCCAAAGGATGTCCAGATGACCATACAAGAAACCCGAAATTCTATGATGGTACTTACCAATATTTTAAACAGTTAGGAGTTCAAGAGATATGAAAAAATACACATTCAAGTTTATAGATTTATTTGCCGGTCTAGGAGGATTTCATCGTGCCCTGGAATCCCTTGGTGGAAAGTGTGTATTCGCATCTGAGTTGAAGGAAGATCTTCAGAAACTATACAAGATCAACTACCCCGGGACTCCTATCTTTGGTGATATTACTAAGATAGCCCCATCTGACATTCCATCTTTTGATATTCTCTGCGCTGGATTTCCTTGTCAACCATTCAGTCAAGCGGGAAAAAGGCAGGGCTTTAATGATGAAAAAGATAGGGGTAATCTATTCTACTACATCTGTGCTATTCTTAAAGAGCATACACCTCGATACGTATTACTCGAGAATGTTTCAAACCTCATGGGGCATGACAATGGAAACACATGGCGCGTGATAAAGGAAGAACTCGAAAATCTTGGGTATTCAGTTGAAGCCCGCATCCTTTCTCCTCATGAATTCGGCATTCCTCAGCACAGAAAACGAATATATATCGTATGTCAGCATAACAATTTTGGCGGACTGGATGGTTTTGAGTTCCCAGAGGGTAAAGAATCTGATAACTGCCACATCTCTACCGTTATTGACGAAAATGATACTGATGTAATCCAGCTCAAAGAGGAGACCCGTAACCAGTTGGCTGTTTGGCAGGAATTCATAGATCAAACTATTGCCCATGGTGACTCAATCCCGACTTTCCCAGTATGGGCAATGGAATTTGGAGCAACTTATGATTATACAGATACATGTCCTGCATATCAGACCCTCACATCATTAAAAGGCAAGAGAGGTAAACTTGGCTCGCCTATAGATGGTAACACGAAGGAAGAATGTATTTCACAGATACCTGTATATGCCCAGACAGATAAAGACATTGTTTTCCCTGCCTGGAAAATCAGATATATCCAGCAGAACCGTGCTTTCTATGTTAAACACAAATCCTGGCTGGATTCATGGCTGACAAAGGTTTCTGATTTTGACAATAGCCACTTGAAGTTTGAGTGGAACTGTGGTAAAGGCGCAACACCTACTATCACAGATAAGATAGTACAGTTCCGAGCTTCTGGCATCCGTGTTAAACTTCCGACCTTCTCACCTGCTCTTAATCTAGTTGGTACTCAGGTACCAATCCTTCCTTGGATTAAGATTCCTGGAAAAGACAAGATCGGCCGTTATATGACATTGAAAGAAGCCGCTGCAATTCAGGGTATGCGAGATATCAATTTTAAGGATGAGACGTTCTCATTGCCGTTATCCCGCTGTTATGAAGCACTTGGGAATGCAGTAAATGTTGATCTGGTTAGACTAATCGCAAAAGCACTGATAACTTATGGCATATAATGTTTCAATCGCCACAAGGCCTTTGGTATATTCCACATTCAGGTATATCAACAACAAGGTCTGGAATGCTTTAGCTGAGTACATTGACAACTCTATACAAAGCTTCGAAAATCATATTGACGTTCTCAAAGCCATCAATAAAGATGGTAAACTGCACGTCTCGGTATCCATTGACTTTGACAAGGATGTCATTACTATCGTTGATGATGCATATGGTATAGAAGAGGAGAACTATCAGAGAGCATTCGAGCTTGCCAATCTTCCGCTAGATAATCAAGGCCTTAATGAATTTGGCATGGGTATGAAGGTCTCTTCAATCTGGTTGTCAAATACTTGGACCGTTGAAACCTCAGCATACGGAGAGCCTGTTCAGAAGACAATGACATTCGACTTGAAGGAGGTTGTGGACAACGAGGAGATGGAATTGCCCGTTTCAGAAAAGGCCTGTTCAAGTAGTACACATTATACAAAGATTACACTCCGGAATCTGTCAATGAACAAGCCTACAAGCAGGCAAATCTCATACATAAAGAAGCACCTCGAGAGTATCTATACAAAGCACCTACGCGAGAAAAGCGTCGAGATTTTGCTTAATGGGCTACCTCTTGAATATGTTGAATTAAAGGTTCTTAATGCGCCGTATTATTCGACTCCTAATGGCCCAGCTAAAGAATGGCGAAAAGAGATTTCATTTGGTCCTGTCCCTCTTGATGGAAAGATGTATTCTGTGAAAGGATTCATCGGCGTGCTGGAAACAATGAGCACATCTGAGAATAACGGATTTCTCCTTTTCAGACGTGGCAGAGTGATTGGGTCAAGCTATGATGACCGTTATCGTCCAAAGATACTCTGCGGACAAGAAGGATCTCCACAATACAAACGAATTTTCGGAGAATTGCATTTGGAAGGTTTTGACGTTAGCTTCACCAAGAATTCTTTTCAGGAGGATGATGACTTTACAACGTTTATTGAACTTCTGAAAGACGATTTGACACATGATAAATCTCTGGATCTGTTTGGTCAAGCGCAGAATTATACAAAGCCGAAATCTCAGAAAGAGATAAAAGATTTGGGAGCCACCCTTGTCAAACAAATTGCTAAGGGCTTCTCAAAGCCGATTATTGTCAAACCGACAGAGACTATACCGATTGTCGAAAGTCATCCTGCCATTGAGAATCCTCAGCAAAATGATGATCTGAATATTCCTCCGACAGAGACTACAATCACCCTAAGTGACGGCAATAAAGTGCCTCTTCAGATCCGTGGAGAGAAATGGCCGGTATCTCAAGGATTATACTCTTTAACTGGAAATCCGGCTGAAAAAATCAAAGCGATCATTAATTTGAATAATCCAGTATTCAAACGCTTTGATAAGTCATTATCCACCCCTGAAGGTATTGAGCAACTCGCTTATGTAATATCGGTTCTTGTTGCTTCTGAAGTTAGTCTTCAACAGGATGGGACACTTCATGGCAAGTTTTTTAGAGACAAATTCAATACATTATTTGGTACTATCTAATGTCAAGTATAATCGAAATATCAAAGAAAAGTGCATCTTCAAAGTCTAAGATTACTGTTGGCGACAATACTGTCGCCTTCATGAATTCTCAGACTCGACTTTCTGAAGAAGGAAAGGAGATCATTGTAGATGAGGCAATAAAAATTCTCAAGCATTGCATAAAGCCTGGAGAAGATGATACTGTAACGAATATTGCCATAGGCTATGTTCAAAGTGGCAAGACTCTTTCGTTTACCACTCTTACTGCATTAGCAGCAGATAATGGCTATCGAATTGTCGTTTACCTTACAGGAACAAAAAACAATCTTCAAGATCAAACATCTAAACGTCTAAGGAAAGACTTAGACGTTCAATCTGCTGACTCTTCATATATAATTGTCAGTATGGAAGATAGCGATACTGGAATTGAATCTCTGGTAAAGAACATCTTAAGCCATAGCGACGAAGTCCTTCTATTCCCTATTCTCAAACATTACCTGCATATAAACTACCTGGCTTCAATCTTTGAAAGGCCAGCGCTTGTTCCAATATTAAAGAACATAGGTGTTATTATTGTCGATGATGAAGCAGATCAATCGAGTTTCAATACATACGCGAAAAAGAATGCCTCTCGTCCAGATTGGGAAGAAGATGACTTTAGTAGGACATACGCTAGCATCCTTGCATTGAAGCAGAGCCTCCCAAGCCATTCTTATATTCAATATACAGCAACTCCTCAAGCTGCGCTGCTGATTGACAGTAACGACATTCTATCGCCTAAGTATCACACAGTCCTTACACCGGGACAAGGTTATACTGGAGGCAAGTTCTTTTTCAAGAATGATTCATTACAGTTGATCAATATTATTCCGGAAGCCGAGATTTATCACAACACCAGAAATCGACTTGAAAGTATTCCGGAATCACTAATCTACTCTTTGCAGGAGTTTTTCATTAGCCTTGCTGTCGTCGTATTCATTCAGAAAAGAGAGTCATATTTATCGATGATGATTCACGTTGATGGACTTTGCGACACAAATACGACTTTTGCGCGCTGGACGCAGGCCACAACTCAGCAGTGGATTGATGCCCTAACTAGTCCAGACGATGACTTTGCTAAGATAGCTGTTGTTAATTCATTTAGACCAGCTTACAAGTCAATCTGCAAATATGTGAAAGATGCTCCTTCATTTGAACAAGTCATGGCAGTTATCGTAAAAGCTATGATGAGGACAAAGATTCATTTGATTCAATCAAAGGGAGGTAATCTTGCTGTTGGACAGTCAATCGACTGGGATTCTCAGAAGGGACATATACTCGTAGGAGCCGATATGCTCAATCGAGGTTTTACTATTGAACATCTATCGATGTCCTATATGCCGAGGACGACACGAGGAAAATCCAATGCCGATACGATTGAACAGCGTTGCAGGTTTTTTGGCTATAAGATGAACTATATAGATGTATGTAGAATTTATCTATCAACCAAGAGTCTGATTGAGTACAATGATTACGTTGAACATGAGGAAATCTTGAGAGCAAGTCTTAATCAGTGTGAGTCTCTAGAAGAATTCTCCAAGCAATCGAAAGCGATGGTGCTTGCTGATACATTGAATCCTACTAGAAGTAACATCCTGTCTGCTAAACTTGTAAGAAACAAACTTTCTGGGTGGAAGCAAATGGTGTCCCTCGCATGTGTCGAGAAGAATAAAGGGGTATTCATGTCCATTCTCAAAGAATGCTCAACTTTATTCGTGAATTGCAAAGATTACGATGGTAATCCTATAAGAAACCATCGGTATGCTAAGATCGACATAGACCGCTTCATTCAACTGTTCAAACAGATTGGATTTGCTGATGTACCGAATATCACACGTAGAAACGTCACGATTCAGTACTTGGTCCACCTCAGAGATGAACTAAATATCAAGCATGTATACGTGTATGAAATGGCCTATGCAGCCGAATCAGCCGGGTGTATAAGATCGCACGGCATAAGCAGTAGCAGCACTCCTTATAATCTGCAGTATGGTCGTGCGCCGAAAGGTGAATATCCTGGCGACAAAGATTTCAAGCAGGAAGATTCTATATCATTCCAGATACATCACATCAAAATTGACCAGAATCTTCATCCACTCAATAATAAGGATCTCTACAATTTAGCAATCTACTATCCAGACAATCTAGCCAGCGCATACGTTGGTTTTGAAGAGGATGATGATGAAGAACTATAGACATGGACTCTTTATACTCAATATTCTGCAACATAGTTCCGGCATCTGAGAATCAAGAACAGTTCTCTGTTGAGTCTGTCTCTCCGAATTTGCCACATAAGATAGGAAAGACCTTTGAGGGCTATCCTATATTATTCATTGAATGCATTGATGACACCCCGACTACAGATATTCGGCTCAAGTTGTTTGCCGTTTCATTCAATCAGATGTGCAATTTATCGGATTCAGAGGGAGTTATCTCTAAACGGTTCAATGTAATTTTGCTTAAGTCAGATGATGCGGACATTCAGCAGTATTTTTTTGAGCTTGTCAGCTTAATCTTCCATAGACTTCCTTCCAGGCCGACAGTCAATGGATTGAAGATTGAAATCTCGAAGGTGATTTCGCTATTCACTGCGTCAGCATCTTTGTCTAGGGATGTGGTCAAAGGCTTGTGGACCGAACTCTTTATCATCGCCAACAGTGAGACCCCAGAATATTTAATTCAATCATGGCATGTTAGCCCGGAGGATAAGTATGACTTTAACGATGGCAAGGACAAAATAGAAGTAAAGTCTACAAGCAGTACAATACGCAAACACTCTTTTGCAATTGAACAACTTAACCCTAATCCTGGCAGCAAACTCTTAATTGCATCTGTTGTCGTTGTTGCTTCTGGAATGGGGAAGAATATCTTCGATTTGATTGACGATATCTCGTCACGTGTTTCTATCGAAGAACTCATTCTCAAGGTTAAACAAATTGTCTATGAGACAATAGGACCTCATATAGATGAAGTATCCAAGATTCGATTCGACTTCAATATGGCGCTGAATACTGTAGCGTTTTTTGATTATCGAAATGTTCCTTCGATCAATTTGTCAGACGTACCAAACAACGTTCATGATGTTCATTTCACATCAATACTAAGTGATTCGGCACCTTATGATTTAACAACAGCAGATTGTTTACTATTTGAGGCTCTGTAATATGGGAACTGTATCATATCCAAAGGGTAAAGCTTTGATTGAACTCTTCATCAAAACTTTCGACAATTATCCAGGATTTGAAGTTCTGGAGAAGGGAACTTTTTGCCTTTTCAAATTCGATGAAGATCTGTTTTATGCATATTTTAAGTGCGTTACGCATGAGGGAAATCCATATCCTCTTGAACATCAACGTGCTCAATTGCCTCAGCGCCCTGAGTTTGACAAAGTAATTGAATCTGATATTCCCTTCTTGTTCATTGGATATGATGTAGCAAATGATGTCTATGTTTGCTGGGAGCCAGATAAGGTAAAGTCAAGACTGAATAAAAAGAGTTATGTTTCTTTTTACAGTCGTTTGTCCGCACAAGAGAATGTCCTGGAGGGTAAAGTTCAAGAAGAGCGCTTAACAAACGGTGATAAATTCATCTTGTTTAAAAGGACTGATATCATTTCATTCCTTAAGATGATAAACACCCATTTCCCAGAACTTGCAACCAACAATGTAAGTTCTCATAGTGCGGATGAGAATAGTTCATCTAGTATATCGCAAGACATTCAAGGACGCCTTAAGAGTGTAGAAGATGATATCTCCGTCAAACTTTTAGTGGATAGTTATTTAGCTGAAAACGCTCCCAGACTTGCTATTATTGGTGAGTGCATGTCCCAATATGGAGATTACTACGGTCGCATGTCATTTGCAGACTGGGGGCGAATTGTTCGAGGTTATCTGGACACAAAAACTGATGAGTAATGCGGGGTAAACATCAAATCAAAAGAAACTGGAAGGATCATATTGATAGCTTTCCTCAAGATACTCCTATGTTGCAGATATTATCATCGTGTATGCAACAGTTTCCAGATGATTACTTGCCTTTTAGTGAGTGGGCTGCCATTATAAAGGAGTATCTTTCCAGCCCAAAGAAACAAGGCATGGCTTCTGTTGCAGTCAAAGAATCAAAAGCAACGGGGAGCGATTCAACACAGGCCAATATTGAGAAGGCCATCATTTCATTCATAAAGAAAAATTCTGGCGTCAAAGCCAGTGAGGTCAGTTCTCACATAGGCTATGACAAGAGGCAAATTAACTTTATTCTACATAAGTTACAACGTGATAACATTTGCAGACAAGACTCGGAATACAGATGGTCTATATCCTCAAACAATGAGCAGCCTGAAAATAGTGGCGATGAAGAACGTTTACTTGATAAGTATGAAAGCCTATTCCGATGTCTTAATGTCAGTAAAAAAGGAGAGAAAAGAGGGGACACTTGCAAACTTCCGTGGCATAATGTGACATAAACATATACTT
>ERZ827168.544-NODE-544-length-60773-cov-4.826938_pt1 | contig 60773 bp, 57 predicted proteins | sample MGYA00519868_ERZ827168 | MGnify/ENA primary metagenome ERZ827168 (study PRJEB31778, sample SAMEA3449271) | human gut metagenome | biome: human gut; feature: human-associated habitat; material: faeces | place: United Kingdom | collected 2010/2012 ... | reverse complement strand
GAGCAACTGACTCTTAATCAGTGGGTCCGGGGTTCGAGTCCCCGAAGGTGCACCAAAGAAAAAGACGGGTCATGGACCTGTCTTTTTCTTTGGTACGCCTTAAGCGGGACGAGTACGCGGCGCAACCAAAACTTGAAGTATATAAAATGTCTTAATGCGCCGTCGTTCGTCTATTTGCGAAGTAAATATTTGCCGTAGGTCTCCCGCTTGCGGGAAACGGCAAAGTCTCCCGAAGGTGCACCAGACAAGAATAAAACGAACCTTGATGAAAATTCAAAGTTCGTTTTGTTTTTTACAAGAGATTATTTTGGTTTAAGTGTTAAAATAGAATAATCATAAGATAAAAGGCGAGAAAACTATCTCGTCTTTTACTTTATGCTACGCTTGCAGATGGTTTGAGCGTACCGTCTACAATAATATACTTATTCTTGTCTGGTATACAAAGGAAAATTATCCGTATATGAATACGGCGCATCTCGGTATAGAGGATAATATTCCTACCTGCGGCTGCGATTCGTGTCTTGCGGTAAAAAGAGCCCATAACAACGCAGATTCGGCGGCGGTGCTTATGTTCGTCAATCGCGTAGGCAAAAAAGTTATGGAATGGATGAACAAGCCCGAAAACGCGGCTTATAAACGCGATGATTTCACTTTCACGTTCTTCGCGTATCAGTCTACGCTTAATCCTCCGTTTTCCGTCGGTCCGGACGGCACGGTGAATGCGAGCGGCGATCTGAAATCTCCCGACGGCGTTAAAGTCAAAGCGTTTACGGCGTTCAGTTCGCTCGATTACGCTCATACAACCGATTACCCCGCAAACGCGGCGCCTCTTGCGCTCGTTTCCGATTGGGCAAAATTTACGTCAGACGGTTGGGCGTGGACATACGGTTGTTTCTTTAACGATTACTTCTGTTTCTTCGATATGTATTCTTTCTACGAGGATTTCTATAAAATTCTCTACAAGAACGGGTATCAGTTCACTTACGCGCAATTCCACAGCGAACAGCGCGGCGCGGATTCGGGTTTCTTTACTCTCGCAAATTATCTGACGAGTAAAATGGCGTGGGATTCGTCGCTTACGATGAACGATCTTATCGACGACTATTTCGCCGCAATGTATCTCGACGCGGCGGAATCGATGAAAAAGTATTTCCTTGAATGTAGACTTTGGTTTGCAAGAGAATATGGTAAACACGGTTGGTCGGAGAGTGCGATAAGCGAAAGGCCTACGTCGTCCGGTTCGAGTTTCGATTTCGGCACGGTAAGCGGGTTGTTCGCAAAACTTGACGACGCATATGCAGACATATCGAAATATAAAGCGGATACCGCTATTTATAATAAATTGAAAACTCATATCGATATAGAATGGTTGTTCCCTGCAAAGGTTGCCCTTACTCTTTATAAAAATTCATATGAAGATGTAAGATTGGATGAAATGAAGAGTAAATTCAAAAGTCTTTGCGGCTCGCTCGGAATAACGAGATACGGCGAAGCAAGTACGGATCGTATAGATTCGTTTCTTTCGACGCTTTAAGGAGGAACGATATGAAAAGACGTAAAATATTTACGATATTGACTATTGTTTTTTCGTTGGCGATTCTTGCGCTTACGGTCGGTTGCTCAAAAAAGAACGATGACGAATCGATTTCGCCTGATTCCTCTTCTTCGAACACGAACGAAATCGTGTTCTCTCTCGATAAATCGTCTTGTTCTATGACGGTCGGAGATACGGCGGTTCTTGTTGCCTCGAATTACGACGAGAAAAACGTTACCGTTATCTGGAAAAGTTCCGATGTAAGCGTAGCGACTGTCGACGGCGGAGTTATAAGCGCTGTCGGCGCGGGCGATGCCGATATTATGGCTACGGCAGGCAGTAAAAACGCCGTTTGTAAAGTTACGGCAGGGTTCGGCAATTTACAGCCGACGTTCAGCCTCAGACATATCGGCGAAGAATTGAATCTGACAAAAACAAATTCCTACGTTCTCGAAGGCGCGGTAAAATTCAACGGAAAAAACTATCCTTGCGAGGGTTTGTCGGTCGAAATAGCAAACGAAGAAATCGCCGCTTACGAAGGCGGAGAATTAGTGCCGAAAAAGACGGGTTCTACTAACGTTATCGTAAAAGGCGAATGGAAAAATTTCGACACGTCGCTGATGCGCGTGAGTTTTACACTGAACGTAATCAAAGACGTGGAAATATATGCGGTTACGGAAGTAAACGGCGAAGAACGCAGAATCGATTCGGTGGACCTCTATGTCGTCAACGAATGGCAGGGCGTCCGCTACGCCGATTCGGCGACTATAAAACTTAAAGTTTACGAGGACGGAGAGTTGAAATCCGGTACGCTCGAATGTAAACCGAAAGAAAGGTTGTTTGTGTTCGATGAAGCGAGCGGCAAAATCACCGCAAGGAAAAAATTCGTCAGTTCGTCCTATATCAACGCAAAGTATATCGATTCGGACGGCAACGTTTACACGAAAAAGATTCCCGTAACGGTTTCGTGTCCTACGGTTGAATACGATGGCGAATTTGTCTGGGAAGGCGATAAATTTTCCGTAACGGACGTATTCGGCGAAAACGCGCAAATACTTTCGGTTAAACAAGGCGGAGAAGAAATAGAATTCGAACCCGACAAAATCACCGGGGAATTGAAATTTGCAGGTAAAAACACCGAACCTATCGAGGTGCAAACGACTAAGGGCGGATTTTTATTCAAAAACATTTTCGGTTACGACACGGCTTTGACGGCTGATAATATCGTTTCCGAGTTGATGCTTGGCGGCAAAAACGATAAATACTACGTTTTTAATTCCGACGTCGGCAGCGCGTCGTCGCCCATATCGTTCGTCAGACAGACGCAGGCGTCGGCAACGGTAAATTTTGCGGGAACTTTCGACGGCAGAGGATACGCGTTATATGCAAAAACGGGTAAACACGGTATTTTCGGAGGCTTAGGTCTCGGCGCGGTAGTAAAAAACACCAGGTTTGTTATAACTTTCGATAAATCATCGGGCAAAGCCTGCGGCTTGGCGGGTAACGGCGACGTTTACGAAAGCAGATTGTTCCGCGCGGACAGTCAACTCGAAAACCTTTATATCGAAACGACGAATTTTTCGGATAACACGTTTGCAATCTCCACGATCAGAAGAATGGGTATGAAACTGAAAGACGTGTTTGTTGATCTCGGAAACACTTCAGCCGTTCCGGATTTCGACGGAAGAAACAACGTTGCCGCGCTCTTTAACGTCGACTATACCTGGAATAATATTATGGTAAACGACAGAGTCGATTTGGCAGAAATGGAAAACGTCCGGGTTGTAAGCGGCAAAGTTATGCCAATCGGCAACGGTTACGCCTGGGAGGGCAGCGGTCCGTTTTCTGCGGTAAAAGATTACGACGGCTGGGAAGATTACGGCGGTTATTCGTGGTATGTTAATTTTGCAAAAAACGACGTTGATTTGTTCGGCTTTGTCAATCATTCGGGAGCGGAAGGCTCAGTTCCTTATACGCGTATTACGGCAACCGACTCGACGAATCATAAAGATTGGTTTAAATGGATTTGCGTTAACTATGTAACCGATTTTGTCGGAGAAAAATGTATCACCGTTTATTACGGCGGCATAGATATTGCCGACGGCGGAATATATCGTTACGACACGATAAACGACCTCGAATCGGACGGAGTTACCACCGTAGGAACGTGGAACATAGGCTGACCGAATAGTGAGAACGTACAATACAGAGAACAGAAACAAGATTTTCCCCGTATCTTTTGTACGGGGTTTTGATTGCGGATTGACTTTTTAATAAATTTACTGACGGTGATTAGAATCAGATGAATGAATTTTTGGAAAAACTTTTAAATAAGTTGACTTTAAAAGATATCTGCGGGCAACTTTTGTGCTATGATATATACGAAAAGGATGACCCCGAAGAAGTTGAAGAGATTATTAAACGCATAAAACCGGGCGGGATTTTCGTGTCGAACATGTCTGCGGAGAAGATAAAACTTTACACCGATATGGTTAACAAGTATACCAAAGTCCCCGTGATTGTTTCCGTGGACGTGGAAAACGGTCCCGAAAACGGCGTCAAAGGCGGCGGATTTTTACCGTATCCCATGGCGTGGGGCGCGTGTAACGATGAAGAACTCATAAGGGAAGCAGGCAGGATAACCGCGAGAATATGTCGAAAAAACGGCATACACTGGACGTTTGCTCCCGTTGTCGACTTAAATCTTAATTTTCGCTCGCCCGAAACCAATATAAGAGCGGTTTCCGACGATTCCGACGCCGTAATAAGAATTGCGGGGGCTTATGCGGACGGCATACGTTCCGAAGGGTTTATGACGACCGGTACCAAGCATTTCCCGGGAGCCGGAACAGACGAAAGAAACAGTCATTTTTGCACCACGGTAAATCCCTTGTCGAAAGAGGAGTGGTTCGATACGTACGGAAAAGTTTACCGCGCGATGATAGAAAGGGGCGCGGAGTCGATTATGGTCGGGCATTACACGGTGCCATCGCTTCAACCGAAAGAAGAAAACAACTGTCCGTGCATACTCAGCAAAACGCTTATGACGGATATTTTAAAAGGCGAATTCGGTTTTAAAGGCTGCATCGTGTCGGACGCTATGAGTATGATAGGCGCGTGCGCTTCGACCATTCCCGAAAGACTTGCCGTCGAATTTTTAAAAGCGGGCGGGGATATGGTTTTATTTCCCGAACCCACCGACGTCAACAATATCATAGATGCCGTAAAAAGCGGAGAAATATCGAATAATCGACTTATAGACGCATTTTCGCGTGTTATTGAGTTGAAGAGAAAGGCAAAGTTGTTCGATGAAAAACTTACGCTTCCCGTCGTTTCGGACGGAGAACTTGCAAAAATATCCCAACAGATAGCGGACAAAAGCATAACCGTCGTAAGAGATTATAAAAACATCATACCGAAAGGCTTGAAAAAGGGCGATAAGGTTCTGGGCGTAATAGTCGCCGAGCCTTATTGGCATGCGGAAGTGAACGAAAAGTCTTACGAGCCGTTCAGAGAACAACTCGCGAAAGTCGGCGTATATGTCGATTATCTCATAAATCCGAAGCATAAAAAGATACAGGAGATTATGGGTAATTACGATATGGTCGTCGCGCTTTGCAATATGAGTTCCAAAAACTATCACGGCGGAACGATGCGTATCGGTTGGTATAACGTAATGACTTTCTGGCGCGCGTACATTATCCGTCACCCGAGAATGATTTTCGCGTCCTTAGGCGATCCGTATAAGTTGTTTGATTTCCCTTATCTCGAAGAATATATCAACGTGTATTCGGATACGGCGGAATCGCAGAAAGCGCTTGCGAAAGTTTTATCGGGAGAGATAAAAGCGACGGGTAAAAACCCCGTGAATTTCGACGGCTATTTTAAAAGAGAAATATAAAGAGGAAATAGAAATGCTGAAATTGTTTCCGAGGGTAACTCTTGCGGATAAAAAGACAAAGTTCATTCTTAGCGGCGACGAATTAAAAAACGGTCGGTTTGTCAACGTCGCCGTTCAGTCTATGGAAAAATACAATTTGCCCCATTCGGATAAATATTTTATCGACGAAGATAAAAGATACGCGGGCGAAAGCGTGGAAGTTAAGGGCGGAAAAGTCACGTTTTACTTCACGCCTTGCGGCGAACAGCGGCACAGAGTTTATATTGACACGGGAACGAGGAAAGTCGTTTTCGAGATTTTTTCACTTAAAAAAGATCTTTACGAACTTCAGCCGTTCAAGGGCGACACGCATTTGCACACCACCGAATCCGACGGGCTTTTCACGCCCGCCGAAACCGTTTCGGCATACTATGAAGAGGGTTTCGATTATATGGCTATAACCGACCACCACAAGTATGCGGGTTCGGCGAAAATGGCGGAAACGATGGATAAAATCGCCGCTTATTTCAAGGTTTATCCGGGCGAAGAAGTGCATAACCGCGGAATGGGTTATTTTCATATAATAAATTTCGGAGCGGGTTCGAGCGTGAACGAGATAATAAACGCCGACCCGGACGGAGTTTTCAAAAAAGTTACCGAAACCGCAGCGGAACTCAAAAAGCAGTTCAGACTTCCCGACGAAATCGACGAAAAAGAGTTTGCTTTCCGCCATTGGGTTTCGGAAAACATCCGCAAAAACGGCGGTGTGAGCGTACTTTGTCATCCTTATTGGGACGCTTACGGCGAATACAATATGCAAACTCCGATGCTTGAATTTCTGCTTAAAAACGGAATTTTCGACGCGTTCGAGGTCGTTGACGACGACGATAAAACGGGCAACGGCGTTAATTTGCAGGTCGCAATGTATAACGATATGCGCGCGAAAGACTTAAAAATCCCGATAGTCGGGGCTTCCGATTGTCACAACGTCGTTTCCGAACTTTTCGGCAAGTTTTATACTTACGCGTTTTGCAAAAGCGTGCGGGACGTAAAGGAAGCGGTGAAAAATCTTAAAACGGTCGCCGTGGAAAGGATAGGGAACGAGTACAGAATTTACGGCGACTTCAGGCTTGTCCGTTACGCGAGATTTCTGACGGATAATTTCTATCCGGAGGTTAAAGAAATAAGAAAAGGCACGGCGGCGAAAATCGCCGAGGCGATCGAGAAAGAAAGCGCGGAAATTATGTCCGCGACAGAGAGCGTCACGGAAGATTACAGAAAGGCGTTTTTCGGAAGAAGATAATTTTTTCGGAGGAGAAAAATGGAAGAAAAAAGTTTGCTCAAACGGGATAATACGAGGCAAATATTGCTTATCATAGCGTGCTGGCTCGTGTATACCGCAAGTTATTTGGGCAAATATTGTTACAGTTGTAACTTAAACGGAATAATGGAATATTATAAAGTAAGCCACGCGGACGCGGGGCTTGTTTCCACTATGTTCTTTTTTGCCTACGGCGCGGGACAGATAATAAACGGAATACTATGCAGAAAGTATAACGCGAGATTTATAATAACGTTCTCGCTTCTGGTGTCCGCGGCGATAAACCTTGCCGTGTTTTTTCTGCCGTCTTTTTTCACTCTTAAATATTTGTGGCTGTTAAACGGCTTTTCGCTGTCCTTTTTGTGGGCGGTGCTTTCCACCGTTCTGAGCAGGTGTTTAAGCGACGAAAACCTTAAAAAAGCGGTGGTTATTATGAGCGTAAGCACGCCTGCGGGAACGTTTTTGGCGTATTTGCTCGGCGCGCTTTTCACAAAGGTCAATTTCTTCAATTTATCCTTTCTCACGGGTTCGATTGCGCTTTTTGCGATAGGCGCCTTGTGGTTTTTCTCTTACGGAAAACTCACGAGCGGCAAAACTTACGGCAAAAGCGGCGAGATTGCCGATAAAAACGGAGAAACCGCGACCGCCGAAGTTTTACATACCGACGAAAATTATTCCGCGGAAAAGCGAAACGCGATGATAACGCTTGTGTTTCTCGGAGTTTTTGCGGTTATAAACAACCTCGTCAAGGACGGGCTTTCCACCTGGATGCCGTCGGTTTTAAAGGAAAAATACGAACTGAGCGAAAGCGGATCGATAGCCCTTTCTCTCGCGCTGCCGTTCTTGTCGGTTTTCGGGGCGTTTGTCGCGACGAGGGTTAACGACAAAACTAAAAATTTCGTTTTCACGTCGGTGATATTTTTCGCCGTTTCGGCTTTACTGATGCCGATAATCATATGGGGCTACCTCGGCGGATTTGTCTTGCCGCTTTGCGTTTTCGCGCTTATAGCCTTACTTATGACGGCGGTGAACAGTGTGGTGACGACTATGGCGCCTATGTATATGCGAAACTTTTTCTTCTCGGGAACGCTCGCAGGCGCGCTCAACGGGTGTTGTTATCTTGGCAGCACGATAAGTTCTTACGGACTCGGCAAAATTGCCGACGACCTTAGTTGGAACGCTGTGTTTATAATAATTTTCGCGTTCTGCATAGCGGCGGTTGTCCTCGGCGGAGCGTACTTTGTCCGGAAAAAAGCAAAAAATAGTTAATTATATAAATTTGGTAAAAGCGTTGCCGCAGAAAACAGAGCGCGCGGCAACCCGTTGCCGATTTGCGGAAAATGAATTTTAATAAACAAAAATATAATTATACAACGTTTCAAACACAATCGCCTGCGGATAGCCACAGGCGATTGCGTTTTGTTTGTCGGCAAGACCGAGTTCGAACACAATCTCTCTCGGCTAAGAAATATAAATCTTTCTTATAACTCGCGATAAAAAATCGATATACCGAAATTTCATTATGCGCCTTAAAATTCTTGACAAACAAAATTTCGGGGTGTATGATTGTATCATCGAATTGAGGAGAGCGGCGTCGCCGCAGGGAAGAATAAAAATGTTATTCATCGCAAAAGCAAGCTTTTACTTTTATTTTTATCGCGGTCTTAGTTGTTAATCGGCTACGATATTTTTGCTTTGCGGTCAGAAATGACTTGTCGTGAATCGTAGCCAACGGGCTGCGATTTTTTTTTGCGACGCGAATCGCGCAGAACAATAGAAAAACGTAGCCTGACGGCGCATTATTCGTTACGGCTTATTGTTCCTGTGCGTTAAAAATCGCTTTTCAAAGGAGTGTTATTATGAAAACGTTAAAAAGACTTTTAAGCGTTGCGCTCGCCGCGACGCTGGCTGTGGGAATGGCTTGCATGACCGGTTGCGGAAACACCGCCAAAGCCGATTACAGAATCGGGGTGTTGCAGGCCGCAAAGCATACGGCTCTGGACGCCGCGAGAGACGGTTTCACCGAAACTCTCAACAGATGGGCTGAAGAAAACGGCAAAACGATCGAGTTCGATCTGCAGAACGCGCAGGGAGATCAGAACAACGAAAAGACCATCGCCGCCAACCTCGTCGCGAAAAACTGCGATTTACTTCTCGGTATAGCGACGTCCTCTGCCAGAGCGCTCGCAACCGCGACCACTAAAATCCCCACGCTTTTCACCGCCGTCACCGACCCCGTGGTGGGAAATATTTCGGGCGTTAACGTAACCGGAACGAGCGATATGGCTCCGATCGATCAGCAGATCGCGCTCGTTAAAAAAATCGTTCCCGATTGCAAAAAAGTGGGATTCTTATACTGCGGCGGCGAAGAAAATTCTCAGAAACAAATCGAACTCGCAAAGGCGCAATGTGAAAAAATCGGCTTGGAAACCAGGGATTTCACAGTTACTGCCACCAGCGACATTCAGACGGTCGTCGAAACGATCGGCTCGGATATAGACGTCGTTTATATACCGACCGATAACCTTCTTGCGGCTAATATGACGCTCGCCTGCAACATTCTCACGCCTAAGGGTATTCCGGTCGTTGCCGGCGAAGAAGGAATGTGCGAGGATAACGAAGCGCTTGTCACGCTCAGCATCGATTACAAAAAACTCGGCGTTCAGACTGCGGAAATGGCTATAGAAATTCTTACCGGAGAAAAGAAACCCGCCGATCTTCCTTTCGAATACTACAAACAGTCGGTAACGTTCGTTATAAACGAAAACAACGCGAAAGCGCTTCTTGCCAAAAATTCCGCGCTCAGAATCACGGAAGAAGATATAGCGGCGCTCAAAGCGGAATACACAAAATAATTTATCGGGGAAAAGTTAATGAATATAATGGATATCGTGCGCGCGTTGCCGGGAGGACTGGCGCAAGGGCTTATGTGGGCGGTGCTTGCATTAGGCGTTTACGTGTCGTATAAAATACTCGATTTTGCCGACCTTTCGGTCGACGGATCTCTCGCAACGGGCGGCGCCGTCGCCATAATTTCGATCGAAGCGGGCGTGCCTGCGCTTCTTGCCATGCTCTTCGCGTTTCTCGCGGGGGCTTTGGCGGGCGCGCTTACCGCAACGCTCAACACAAAGTTAAAAATACCGCCGATTTTATCCGGGATTCTCACGATGTCGGCGCTCTATTCGATAAACATGCACATTCTGCGCGAAAAACCGAACGTTTCCGTCCCATCGTCTGCTTCGACGTATAACGGAATGTTCGCAAAACTGTTTTCGCTCAGCGTTATCGACGATAAAAACGTTCTCACGATTATTTCGTGCGTCATCGCGATAGCGGCGGTTATCGCGATTATGTACTGGTTTTTCGGAACGGAGATCGGCTCGGCTGTCAGAGCGACGGGATGCAACGAAAAAATGGCAAAGGCGCAGGGTATCAACACCGATATGACGAAATATATCGCGCTTATGATGAGTAACGGCCTGGCCGCGCTTTCGGGCGCGCTCATAGCGCAATACAATTTTTCCGCCGACGTGAACATGGCTACGGGAACAATCGTCATCGGGCTTGCTTCGGTGGTTATCGGCGAACTTATCGTCGGCAACAGATTTTCTTTCTGGGTTAAACTTCTCGGAGTGGTGCTGGGGAGCGTGATTTACAGGCTTATTTTCACCATCGCGGTGGGGCTGGGAATGAATACGAACGACCTCAAACTCATCGCTTCGATAATAATCGTGATAACGCTTTGCGTTCCGACTATAAAAGCAAAAATTGCCGGGAGAAAGAAAAATGCTCGAACTTAAAAATATTCATCTCACTTTCAATAAAGGCACGGTAAACGAAAAAAAGGCTTTGCAGGGCGTCGATTTAACGCTTAAGGACGGCGATTTCGTTACCGTAATCGGCGGTAACGGCGCCGGCAAATCGACGATGCTTAACGTGATTTCGGGCGTTTTTCCTGCGGATGAGGGCGCGATTGTTCTCGACGGGCAGGATATAACCCGCCTCAGGGAATACAAACGCTCCGCTTACGTCAGCAGAGTGTTTCAGGATCCGCTTCTCGGCACGGCTGCGAATATGAACATAGAAGAAAATCTTGCTCTCGCCGCGAGAAGAGGGCAAAGACGCGGCTTGAAGTGGGGAATGAAAAAGGGCGAAGCGGAAGAATACAGAGAACTTCTGAAAGGACTCGAACTCGGGCTTGAAACCAGAACGGGGCAGAAAGTCGGCACGCTTTCGGGCGGACAGAGGCAGGCGTTAACTCTTCTTATGGCGTCCTTGTCGAATCCGAGGTTGCTTCTTCTGGACGAGCATACCGCCGCGCTCGATCCGAAAACGGCGAAAAAAGTCCTTACGCTCACGGATGAGATTATCAAAAGGGATAAACTCACCGCGATAATGATAACCCACAACATGAACGACGCGATAACTCACGGCAACAGGCTCGTCATGATGAACGCGGGTAAAATCATTTTCGACGTGGAAGGCGAAGAAAAGAAAAAACTCACCATAGGCGACCTTCTCGAAAAGTTTGAAACGATAACCGGCGAGGAGATGGCGAGCGACAAACTGATTTTATCGAAATAACTTTCTTCTTATAATAATTCTTATAATAATAATGATATATATGCGCGGCGGCGGAAAAAATTTTCCGCCGCCGCGTGAACGTTGTACGAAACATTGTATAAAATCCGCAACGCGAGGCATAGTAATATAGTCAGCAAAACCGGAAATACGATATTTGACGGAAGTCATCGGGTCGCGTTTCGCTAAGAAAAGTTTTGTTGCTTTATATACGCTTTGCCTGATTATTTAAGACAAAAGAATACGCGGCGGATGTTTTCGGAATAAAAAACGAAACGCTCTGCCCATGGGCAGAGCGCGGAGCCGCCGGGGTTTTCCGGCGGTTTCTTTTTTAAAAAACTTTCACTTTTTTATTATTTCGCGAACATAACGGGATAATAATAACGTATTAAAATATAAATCGCAAAGCGGAACGACGGTTCCGTCATGCCCTTCCGGAATTATTTTCCGGGAGCGGATTTTCGGGAGTTAACGAAAAATGAAAAAGAACATAAACGCTTTAAAAAAACTAATCGTTTGTATGGTTGTGATCGCAACGCTTTTCGCGTTCGTTTCCTGTTCGGGTAATTTCTTCACCGGCGGGAGCGTGTCGTCGCGACCGGAAACGTCGGATTCGACGACCGTCGACACGGGCAACAAAGGTTTGCCGAGCGACGTTAATTTCAATATAAGTTACGTTGAGGCGGACGCAATCAAACCGACTTCCACAACGGAAGTCATCGCGAAAGTAAGACCGTCCGTTCTTGAACTTTATTGTATCGTAGGGCAGTCCAAGAGCAGCGGCAGCGGCGTAATCGTTTCGTTCGACGACACGGACGATAACGGAACGGACGACAAGGCGTTGATTTTAACTTGTCATCACGTTATCGAAAACGCTTCGCAAATGACGGCGAAGTCCATTTACGGCAAAGAATACAAAGCCGAACTCATCGGCGCGGATCCCGTTTCGGATATTGCGATTCTCTGGATAACGGCAACCGAGGACAATAGTTTCGAGGGGCTTACCGCGGCGCAGATGATGTGCGACAGCGATAAACTTCTTATCGGGGCGGACGTGCTTGCCATCGGCAATCCGCTCGGATATCTCGGCGGAACGGTTACGAAAGGTATCGTCAGCGCGCTTAACCGCGACGTTACCGTTGAAAACAGAAAAATGACGCTCATCCAGACGGACGCGGCGATTAACGGCGGTAATTCCGGCGGCGGACTTTTCGACGCGGAAACGGGCGCGCTCATCGGCATAGTAAACGCGGGTTATAAGTCGTCCGCGGCGCAGGGGCTTTCGTTTGCCATTCCCTGCGGAACGGTAAAGCCGATAATGACTCAACTTCTCGAAAAAGGTTACGTAGAGGGTAATTACAATTTCGGCGTTACGTTCACGGCGGAAAAATTCTATAACAGCGCGTGGTCTACAAGTACTTACGTTGTTATCGAAAACGTCGATATTTACGGCACGTTCTATAAAGGCGGAATGGAGGAAGGCGACGTTATTCTTTCCGTAAAAATAGGCGACAAGTCTATCGACGTGAGCAAATACGAAAGCGACACGCTCGCGAAACTCGAAGCCTTCCTTATGGACGGAAGTTATAACATAGGCGAAAAAGTAACGGTCGTTTATATGAGATACAAAAAGTCAACGCGCGGTTACGAACAATGCACTGCGGAGTTTGAAATCGCTCAGTATATGTACGGTATAATAACCGAATAATAAAAATCAACGGATATTGCGGGCGCGGCGCGGCGAAAAGAAATTTTCGCCGCGCCGCGTGCCGTTTAATACTTGACTATTTCGATATATTAATATAAAATATAGATTATGATAATTTTAGGAATTGACCCGGGACTTGCCACGATGGGTTTCGGCGTTATCGAAACCGAAAGAGGTGCGAGCAAGGTCGTCGATTACGGCGTGGTGTTGACGCCCAAGGAAGAAACTTTGCCCGTAAGGCTCGCCATTTTAGAGGAGGGAGTTCAGAAACTCGCCGCAAAGTTCAAGCCTGACGAAATCGCGCTCGAAGAGTTGTTTTTCAACAACAACATAACCACGGGTATCAACGTGGCGCAGGCGAGAGGCGTAATTCTGCTCACCTGCGTTAAAAACTGCGGCAGATTATACGAATACACTCCGCTTCAGATAAAACAGGCGCTGACGGGTTATGGCAGGGCAGATAAGCATCAGATGCAGATGATGGTCAAAACGTTTTTAAGGCTCGAAAAAATTCCCCGTCCGGACGACGCCGCCGACGCGCTCGCCGTCGCGCTCACTCACGCGCAGACGAACAGGCTCCGTTCTCCGTTCGGGATAAAATAAGGAAAATATGATAGCGTTTATAAAAGGAAAAGTCATCGACGAATTCGAGGGCGGAGTAGTCCTCGAAAACAACGGAATAGGCTACGAAATTTTGTGTTCCGCCGCGCTTTTGGCGAAACTTTCCGCCGAAAAAGAAGGCGGAGTTTTCACTTACCTTCAGGTAAAAGAGGACGGTCTGAGCCTTTTCGGGTTCGACAACAAAGAGGAAAAAAGAATGTTTCTGAAACTCATTTCCGTTTCGGGGATAGGTCCGAAAATGGCTATGGGTATTCTTTCGGGAATGCGCGTCAACGAACTCGCCACGGCGATCGCCATGAACGACGTTAAAGGTTTGTCCAGAATCAAGGGTTTGGGAAAAAAGACCGCGGAGAGGATAATTCTCGAACTTCGCGAGAGCGTTTCTGCGGAAAACGCGGCTATCGCGGCGGAAGAATCGTTCGTCGCGCCCGTATTCACCTCGGAGGACGAGGACGCGATTATCGCTCTCATGGGGCTGGGCTTTTCCGGAATTCAGAGCAGAAACGCCGTGAAAACGGCTAAGGAACAAGGCGCGGAAACGATACAGGACGTTATTTCGTTCGCGTTGAAAAGTATGGGTAAATAAAAATGTACGATGAAGAAGAAAGTCTGATCGTCAGCACGAAAACAGAATACGACGAAGTCGAAAACGTACTCCGCCCGAAGTCTATGGACGGATATATCGGGCAGGAAAAGGCTAAAACGAATCTGTCCGTTTTCATGCAGTCGGCAAAACTTCGCGGCGAGCCGCTCGACCACGTTTTGCTTTACGGTCCGCCGGGTTTGGGTAAAACCACGCTCGCGCACATCATCGCCGCCGAAATGGGCGTGCAGATAAAGGTCACTTCCGGTCCGTCTATCGAAAAATCGGGCGACCTTGCGGCTATTTTAACCAACCTTAACGAGGGCGACGTTTTATTTATCGACGAAATTCACAGATTAAACCACAACGTGGAGGAAATTCTTTATCCCGCGATGGAGGATTTTTCTCTTGATTTTATCATAGGTAAAGGTCCGTCCGCGCGTTCGGTGCAGATTCCGCTCAAACGTTTCACGCTTGTCGGAGCGACGACCAAAGCGGGTATGCTCAGTTCCCCTTTGCGGGACAGATTCGGCGTTATTTTAAGGCTGGAAATGTATTCCGTGGACGAACTTGCCGAGATAGTCCGCCGCTCGGCGGAAACGCTCGGCACTCCGGTGTCCGAAGAGGCTTCGGTGGAGATCGCGAGAAGAAGCCGCGGCACGCCGAGAATAGTCAACAGACTTTTAAAACGCGTGCGCGATTTCTCGATAGTAATGAATCACGACGAAATAACTTACGAGGACGCCCGCCACGCGCTCGAACGGCTCGAAATCGACGAACTCGGGCTTGATAACATAGACATAAGAATGCTTACGTCCATGATCGATAAATTCGGCGGCGGCCCCGTCGGGCTGGACACGATCGCCGCCACGATAAACGAAGATTCCAACACGATAGAGGACGTGTACGAGCCTTATCTTCTCCAACTCGGCTTCATTCAGCGCAGTCCGAGGGGAAGAATACTCACGCCCAAGGCATACGAGCATCTCGGCAGAGAAATACCGAGAAAACTGAGAGAGCAACTTTCTCTGTTCGACATCGGCGGGCAATAAGATTTTTAGTTCAATCCGCATAAATGTTGAGAGAATGAGTACGGAATTATTTTTGAATGTCGAACATCGATTGTCCAGACAACAACTGTTTAAGATAAAAGAGTGTTTCGGGCGAAACGGCGTGGAAAATATAACTTTTCGTTATGCCGGAAAAGTATTGAATTCCGAAGGCGAAAACTATTATTTCGATAGTATGTGGACGCCGTTTCTGAAACCCTTGAACGAATTTAAAAACCCGCGCGTGGAAAACTATAGCGGGTTAAACTCAATATTTGAAACGGTCAAAGAAATTATAGGTTATTTACTCGGCGAAAATCTCGGCGTTAAACTTTTTTTCGCTTCGGTCGAAGATAATGCGTTTCCCTATAAAGGGCAAGTAATGCTCAGGTTTTCCGATCTTGACGAATTCAGAAGTTTTGAGTGGGGTATTGTTTACGAAATAAGTAAATAAAGGCGGAGTTATCATAATATAAACAAAAACGATTATGATAATTCTTATGCCGAGCATAGCGACGATTTCGGTCGCGTAACAGATTAAAGAAACGATAAAATGTTAAAAACAAGCGATTTTTATTACGATTTACCCGAAGAACTGATCGCGCAGACGCCTCTCGAACCGAGAGACAGTTCGCGACTTCTGGTATATAACAGAACAACCGGCGAGGTTTTTCACAGGCATTTCCGCGACGTGGGCGATTATTTAAACCCCGGCGACCTTCTGGTCGTAAACACCACGAAGGTTTATCCGGCGAGGATTTTCGCGTATACCGAGCATGGCGGCAAAGTTGAAATTCTGCTCCTTAAAAGGCAGAATCTCACCGACTGGGAATGTCTTGTAAAGCCCGGAAAAAAGTGCAGAGAGGGCGTTATTCTCGTCGTTAACGAGGAACTCAAAGCAGAGATAATTTCCCGCACGGACGACGGCGGAAGAATCGTCAGATTCATTTTCGACGGAGTTTTCGAGGATATTCTTTCCCGCGTGGGCGAAATGCCGCTCCCGCCTTATATTCACGAGAAACTTAAGGACAAGGACCGTTATCAGACGGTTTATTGCAAGCAGGAAGGCTCGGCTGCCGCGCCCACCGCGGGGCTTCATTTCACGTTGCGGCTCATCGACGAACTCAAAGCCAAGGGCGTGGAATTCGCCGAAGTGCAACTCAACGTGGGGCTGGGAACTTTCCGCCCCGTCAAAACGGACGATCTCGAGCATCACAAAATGCACACCGAGTATTACGTGATAGACGAGGAGAACGCGGAAAAAATCAACAAGGCGAAAAGAGAGGGCAGAAGAGTCATCGCCGTGGGAACGACGAGCGTGAGAACTCTCGAAACGGTTGCGGACGAAGACGGATTCGTAAAAGCGCAGTCCGGCGACACGAGCATATTCATTTATCCGCCTTACAAATTCAAGTGCGTCGAAGGGCTTATAACCAATTTCCACCTGCCGGAAAGCACGCTCGTGATGCTTGTTTCGGCTTTCGCTTCGCGCGAGAAAATACTCGAACTTTACAATCTTGCCGTTAAGGAGAAGTATAGGTTTTTCTCTTTCGGAGATGCAATGTTTATAATCTGACGGTTTTAACCAAAAATAATTTCGGAACGCCTTGCGGCGATGGTTTATATGGAAAAATTTTACTTTGAAACGATAAAACAGGATAGCGAAACGGGCGCGAGAGCGGGTATTTTTCACACTCCGCACGGCGACATCGAAACGCCGGTATATATGCCGGTCGGCACTCAGGCGACGGTCAAAGGCGTTTATCCGCGCGATTTAAAAGAGGCAGGCTCGCAGATTATCCTTGCCAACACCTATCATCTATATATGCGTCCGGGCGACGAAATCGTAAAAGCCGCCGGCGGACTTCATAAGTTTATGAACTGGGACAGACCTATTCTCACCGACAGCGGCGGGTTTCAGGTCTTTTCGCTTGCCAAACTCAACAATATCAAAGACGACGGCGTGACGTTCAGTTCTAACGTGGACGGCAGCAAGCATTTCATCACGCCCGAAAAAGCGATCGATATCGAAAACAATCTCGGCGCGGATATAATCATGGCGTTCGATCAGTGCAGCGAATACGGCGCGGACTACAAGTCGAGTTTAAAGGCGATGAAACGCACGCTTTCCTGGCTGGACAGATGTTATAATCACCACAAAAACGAAAATCAGGCGTTGTTTCCGATCGTTCAGGGCAACGTTTTCAAAGATCTGAGAGCGACGTCGCTCAAAGAAACCATTCCTTACGTGAAATACGGAATCGCGATAGGCGGGCTTTCGGTCGGCGAGCCGAAAGATATGATGTACGACGTGATGGATTCCATGCTTCCGGATTATCCGACGCACGTTCCGAGATATCTTATGGGCGTAGGCAGTCCGGATTGTCTTGTCGAGGGAGTTATGAGGGGTATCGATATGTTCGATTGCGTGCTTGCCACGCGTATCGCGAGGAACGGCACGGCGATGACTTCTCATGGCAAAATAGTCGTCAGAAACGGCAAGTATAAAGACGATTTCACCCCGCTCGATCCGGAGTGCGATTGCTATTGTTGTAAAAATTACACCAAGGCGTATCTCCGTCATATGGTAAACGTAAACGAGATGATGGGCGGAATGCTCATCAGTCTGCATAATATTACGTATCTGCACAAACTAATGAAGGGCATGCGGAACTCCATTCTCGGCGGATATTTCAAGGAATTCAGAAAAGAATTTTACAAAAAATACGAAAACAAGGATATTTAAAAGGCGGCTTGCCGTCTGCTTATCGTTGAGAAAAATACGGCTTATTGCCGCAAAAATCCGGTTTTTTACGAAAAAAACAAAAGAATTGTGAAAAATGACAAAATTTTTCATTATTTATAAAAATAAACTTGATTTAATCGGCGCAAACATATAAAATAAAAATCAGCCTGAAACATCGGCGAAAATATGCAAAAACAGGAGAATAAAATGTTATTTAATTTACTTGCGACCGAAACGACGAGCGCGGTTGAAAGCACGAGCGGCGGCAATAGCGGAAACGGAGGAAGCGGCACGATAATGTGGATCGTTCTCGGTGTGTTCCTTGTCATTCTTATAGTTGTGAACGTTCTTTCCAACAAAAAGAGAAAGGCTCAGATGGAAGCGGAAAAAGAAAAGAGAAACGCAATCAAACCGGGATACAGGGTTATGACGATCGGCGGAATCGTAGGAACGGTCGTCGCCGTGGACGACGAGGCGAACACTTTCGTTTTGCAGACGGGAACGGACGAAACTCCCAACTATATCAAGTTCGATAAAGTTGCGATTTACAGTTCCGAAAATCCCGACGAAGCGACCGTCGAACAAGATTTCACCGCCGACGAAAACACCGCGACGGCAGAAAACGAATCGACAGGAACCGCGGAAAACGTGACGACGGACGAAACCGCTCATACCGAAGAAAAGCAGCCCGAAGAAAAAACCGAAAATGGCGAAACCGACGGCGATAACGAAAATAAAGAGTAATTTAAACAAAAACCTTCGCATAAGTATTAGCGGAGGTTTTTTTATGGAAAAATTAAACGGCGAAACGTTTTTGGGGCAGTTTATCAAAGGGGTTATAACGACGGTCGCGATAACGCTCGTCTGCGTGCTTGTGTTCGCGCTCGTTTTAAGCCTTACCGATCTCGGCGACGGCGTAATCCGCCCCGTCAATCAGTTTATCAAACTCGCCGCCGTCTTTTGCGGCGTAGTAATCTCCGTGAAAGGAGAAAAGGGTTTTCTCAAAGGCTTGGCGATAGGTCTTTCCGCAACCGTCCTCTCTTTTCTCGTTTTCGGGCTTATAGGCGGCGGTTTGTCGTTCGGGTGGGCGATTCTTATCGACCTCGTATGCGGCGCGGTTATGGGCGGACTTTCGGGCGCGATAAGCGTTAATCTGCCGGGAAGGAATTAAATTTATAAGTTATTGCGTTTCGTCACGCCCGAAGAAATGCCTTTTTAAAAAATAAATGCTAAAATTTCGGTAAAAATTATTGACTTATAGCCTCGTAAGTTATATAATAATACAGTATATGAAATCTATTATCGGGAGTATCTTATATAGATTTCTGGCAAACACAGGCAAAAGCAGGAGGCAATAATGAGTAAGACTAAATCAATTGTGATTCTTACTGTATTGGCAATACTTATTGCGTTTTTCGGAGCGGCAAGTTTCGTGCAGTTCGAGATACCGAACAGTACGAAGGACTATATGTCGATTTTCGGAACGATCGGTAAAGGTATTGACCTTGAAGGCGGCTATTACGCCGTACTTACACCGAAAGACGGTGAAACGGCTACGAGCGAAGAATACGACGCCGTAATCGAAACTCTCAGATCAAGACTTGACGAGAACGGTTACACCGAAGCGACGATAACCAGACAGGATAACGGACTCAGAGTAGAGATTCCGGCCATCGATAATCCGGACGACGTTATGCAACTCATCGGCGATCAGGGCGAACTTCAGTTCAGAGATTCCAAGGGTAACGTCAAGGTAAGAGGCGAACACGTTGCGGACGCGAGATCGGGTTACGATCAGAACGGCGATCCCACCGTTTATCTCGAATTCACCACGGAAGGCGCGAAACTTTTCGCGAGCGCGACCAAGGCGATCGCCGCAAAAGAGGACGGAGTGGACAATAAACTCTCCATCTATCTCGGCGACAGGCTTATTTCCTCGCCCACGGTTTCCGAAGAAATCGCGAACGGACAGGCTACGATAACCGATATCGGTTCGATCGACACCGCAAAGACGATAGCGTCGGTCATCAAGAGCGGCTCGCTCGAAATCGCTTTTGAAATCAGCGAATCGAGAGCAATAACCGCAACTCTCGGCGACAACGTCCTCGACGGAGCGATGATTGCCGCGGCAATCGGTCTTGTCGTCATATTCGCGTTGATGATTATATTTTACAAAGGAATGGGCGTTGCTTCTTCGCTCGCCCTTATGATTTACGTAATTCTTTACGTCGCCATTCTTGCGATTTTCCCGGGCGTACAACTTACGTTCCCCGGTATCGCCGGTATCATTCTTTCGATAGGTATGGCGGTCGATGCCAACGTAGTTATTTTCGAACGAATCAAGGACGAATACGGCAACGGCAAGAGAGTTAAAGCGGCTGTGGACGCGGGCTTCAAGAGAGCGGTGATCACCGTTCTCGATTCCAACGTTACCATAATCATCGCGTCCGTCGTTCTCTGGCTTTTCTGCTCGGGTTCGATCAAAGGATTCGCGATAACGCTTTTCCTCGGCGTAATAGTTTCGCTTTTCACGGCGATTTTCGTCACGAGATGGCTTATCAACGTTATGAAGCCGTTCGGCGGCGCGGAAGACGAAGGCGTTGCAAAACTCTTCAATCTTAAAAGGAGGGATGCATAATGGCTTCTTTGAAAAACAAGAACGTTAAAATCGTTGAAAAATTCGTTATTTCTCTTTGCATAAGCATTCTCGTTATCGCCGCAGGCGTTGCGATGATCTTCATAAAAGGAATGAACCTCGGCGTGGAATTCAAAGGCGGTATGACTTTTGAAGTTTCGATAGATGACGAAGTTGCGGCGAGCAACCTTTCCGGCGCGAAGGAGGACTCTTTCAAGTCCGACGTGAACGCGTGGCTCGCTTCCGGAAACGTTAAACTCGGCGAAGATACTTACAAGTTCAATCCGGCGGCGAACGTTCAGAAAGCCGGCGCGGACACTTACGAATTCAGAGTGGATAAGGACGCAAAAAAGAACGGCGCCGATTATCTTCTCGATAGCAAGAGCGATAATTTCACCGAAATATTCGCGAAAGAATCGGGCGAAATGAGCGTTGCCGTCAAAAATTACGCAATCGATTGGTTCAAGACCAACTTAGATATAGAACTTGACGCCGACAAAGTTTCGGTCAGAACTCACACGATCGGTAACGAAGTCATGCAGTCGATAATCAAGAACGCGGCAATCGCGGTTGCCGTTGCAGTCGCGGCTATCCTTGTTTATATCGCTATCAGGTTCACCTGGGTTTCCGGTCTTGCGGCTATTCTCGCGCTCGTTCACGACGTACTCGTCATGACCGCGCTCACCACGATTTTCCAGATTCCGGTAAACTCCACGTATATCGCGGCAATCATCACGATAATCGGTTATTCGATCAACGCTACGATAGTTATTTTCGACCGCGTCAGAGAACTTGAAAAGACACCGTCATACGCCGTTCTCAGCGATGCGGAGATTGCAAACAAAGCAATCGTGAATACTCTTTGGAGATCTATTCTTACCACCGTCACGACTTTGGTTATGATCGTATCGCTCGCGATTTTCGGAAACTCGACCATACGTGAATTCGCGTTCCCGATCATTTTCGGACTTCTCGCAGGCGCGTACTCGTCGATACTTCTTTCGGCTCCGATCTGGGTATATTTAAGAAAGTTATTCAGAATGTCCGGCAAAAGACCGACCCTGAAAACAAAAGCGGCAAAGACCGAAACCGTAGAAGCGGCAGAGGTTCAGGCTTAACAAAAAAACATTTTCGGGCGGATTTATTATCCGCCCGTTTTTGCATTTAAGGGAATGATAATAACTAAAACACCGCCGTCAGGCTCAGAAAACTTAATAAAAGAAATATCCGGGCGATGCGGCGTTTCAACGGCTTTTGCCAAACTTTTGGTCACGCGCGGAATAAAATCCGCCGAAGAAGCCGAAAAATTTATCAGACCGGATAAAAAATATCTTCACGATCCCTTTCTGTTCGGAGCGATGGAAGTCGTTACGGAACGCATAAAATCCGCCAAAGAAAACGGCGAAACCGTGGTTATTTACGGCGATTACGACGCCGACGGAATATCCGCTACGGCGATTATGTACAGGGGGTTGAAACTTTTCGGGATAGACGCTTACGCTGTTGTGCCGGAAAGAGAGAACGGTTACGGGCTTACGGAGGGAGTGCTTGAAAGGGTGCTTGAAGAGTATTGTCCCGACCTTATCATAACGGTAGACTGCGGAATTTCCGCTTACGCGGAGATAGAGGAGTTAAAAGATCTCGGCGTTGACGTAATAGTTACCGATCACCACGAAATTCCCGAGAGAATTCCCGATTGCGCGGTTATAAACTGCAAACTCGGCGACGGATATCCGTTCGACGGGCTTTGCGGCGCGGGAGTTGCGTATAAGGTTATCCGAGCGCTTATCGGCGAAGAGGCGGACAAGTTTCTCGATCTCGTTGCCGTTGCGACGGTTGCGGACAGCATGCCGCTCACGGATGAAAACCGCATACTCGTGAGCGAGGGGCTGAAACTGATAAAAAGCGGCAGATGTTCGAAGATTGTCAGGGCGATAACAGAATCCGGCGGGGCAAAAGAGTTGGCGGCGTCATCGCTTGCTTACACGGTCGCGCCGCGGGTGAATGCCGCCGGCAGAATGGGCGACGCGTATTCCGCGCTCGTCGCATTCACTTCGGATGATAATTTCGAGATTAAAATTCTCGCCGACAAACTCAATTCCTATAACGCGGCGCGGCAGACGGAATGCGACGTTTTATACAAAGCCGCAAAGGAAAAACTCAAAACGAAGTCTCCGTTGTCGCGAATTATAATTCTCTATGACGAAAGTTGGAAATCGGGAATTATAGGCATCGTCGCGGCGAAATTAATGGAAGAATATTCCAAACCTGTAATTCTTTTCACCGAAAAGGACGGGGTTATGCACGGAAGCGCCCGCTCGCTCGGCGATATTAATATCTTTAAATCGCTCACGGCTGTTCAGGACGTTCTCGAATCGTTCGGCGGACACGCTCAAGCGGCAGGCGTTACGATAAAAAAAGAAAACATAGACGTTTTTGAAGAGAAAATCAACGAATATATTGCGGAAACCTACGATGCGTCCGCTTTTGCTAAAGATATCGAGGTGGACGGATTCGTCACGGGCAAGTTTAAAACGGAACTCGCGCGCGAACTTGAACTTCTGGAGCCTTGCGGAGTAGACAACAAAAGGCCCGTTTTCGCTCTGAACGTTGCGGATGCGAACGCCGAGCCGCTCAAATACGGCTCTCCGCACGTTTCGTTTTCCACGCCTTATATCGACCTTTTATATTTCAACGGCTACGATTCGCTCGCGCTTTTGAATTCCGTCAACGAAAAGACGGTTGTTTTCGAGCCGAGATTGTCTGTTTTCAACGACAGAGAAACGCTCAAAGGCATAGTCAAATCGGTTTCTACGGTTATAAGCGACGGCGATGACGTTAAATTTTCGCTTTACCAAAACCAACTCTCGTCCGCGGGAGAAGGCGACGGTTACGAAAAAATCGATACGGCAAAGGCTCAGGAGTTCATCGATGAAGCCGTGAAAGAAATATACGGAACGGTATTTGTCGTAAATAATCCCGATTCGCTGAAAAAATATAAACGGCTCGAATCGTTCGACCGCGAGTATCTGAAAAAGACCTGCAAGGGCGATCTGAACGTCCTTTGTTACGGGATTTCGACCGCCGATTTCAGTGAATACGAACGTGTTGTTTTTCTCGATAAACCCCTCTATATGCCGATTATCGGCATAAAAACATACGTCAATACCGAGTTGAACGGGTTTGACGCTGATGGTTTGAAAACGGACAGAGATACGCTGATCGGCGCGTACCTCGAGTTGAAAAAAATCGCGGGCGGATTTGCGGACGTCAAGGACGCCTGCGAAAAATGCGGAGAAAAAAACGAGAAGCAACTCGCGCTCGCCGTCAAGGTCTTTGAGGAGTTGGGGTTGGTTGTCAGGATAAACGGCAAATATTCTGTCGTCGGCGGAAAGAAATGCGATATAAATTCGTCGGTGATATTAAACAGAGTAAAAAATACAATCGTCGTTGCGCCGCGGTAAGGCTGCATTTGCCCGCGGCTAAGAAAATCGGCGATAAAACCCGAAAATTATGTACGAAGAAATTATTGAAAGCATCGAAAAAGGCGGCTATTCCGCAAGCGAACGCGAAGTTCTGAAAAAAGCGTTTCTGTTCGCGCAGAAAGCCCACGAAGGACAAAAGCGCGCGTCCGGCGAGGAGTATTTCACTCATCCCGTGGCTGTCGCGCAGATCCTTGTCGACCTCGGAATGGATTATTATACCGTTGCCGCGGCTTTTTTGCATGACGTAATCGAAGATACTCCCGTTTCGGAGGGCGACATAAAGGAAGAGTTCGGCGAAGAGATTCTCGAACTCGTCGAGGGCGTTACGAAACTCGATAAAATCGAGTTTAAATCTCAAGAGGAAGAACAGGCGGAAAACTTCAAAAAGATTTTCGTGTCGATGGCTAAGGATATCAGAGTCATCATTATAAAACTCGCGGACAGACTGCATAATATGCGTTCGCTCAACTTTCTTTCCAAGGAACGTCAACTGAGAATGGCTCGCGAAACGCTGGATATTTACGCGCCCATCGCCGGCAGACTCGGTATTTCTCAAATCAAATGCGAACTCGAAGATCTCTGCCTTAAATATCTCGATCCCGAGGCTTACGAATATCTCACGGTCAATATCAACAGTCAGATAAGCGAAAGGAAAGAATTCGTCAATTTTGTCGTAAACGAGATAAAAAAAATACTGAAAGAATCGAATATCGAGGGCGAAGTGTTCGGCAGAACGAAGCACTTTTACAGCATCTACAAAAAGATGAAACGCCAGAACAAAACTCTCGATCAGATTTACGATCTCACGGCAGTGAGAATTATCGTCGATACGGTCGATCAGTGTTACGAACTTTTCGGAAAAATTCATCAGGAGTGGAAGCCGATTCCGGGCAGAATAAAGGACTATATCGCTACGCCGAAAGAGAATATGTACCAGAGTTTGCATACTACGGTAGTGACGAATATAGGCAAAATTTTCGAGATTCAGATCCGAACAAAAGAGATGAACCGTACGGCGGAATTCGGTATCGCCGCGCACTGGAAGTATAAGGAAAACAAAGAAAACACGGACGCGTTCGATAAGCGTCTGAGTTGGATAAGAGAAGTTATGGAGTGGCAGGGAGGTTTGAACAACTCCACCGAATTTCTCGAGAGTATCAAGGGCGACCTTTACAACAACGAAGTTCTCGTGTTCACTCCGAAGGGCGAGGTTATAAGCCTTGTCAAGGACGCCACGCCTATCGATTACGCTTATAAAATCCACACGGAAGTGGGAAATAAGTGCGTCGGGGCGAAGGTGAACGGAAAAATGGTACCCTTAAACACCACGCTTCAGGTGGGCGACGTCGTTGAGATAATCACGTCGAAACTCTCCAAAGGTCCGTCGTGGGACTGGCTCAGGATAGCCAAATCTTCGGGCGCGAAAGCGAAAATCAAAGCCTTCTATAAAAAGGCGATGCAGGTCGATAACGAAAGAGTGGGCAAAACGATGCTCGAAAACGAGGCGAGAAACCGCGGTTATAATTTCGGCGATTTGCTTAACCCGATCAGTTTTGAAAGACTAAGCCAGAAACTTTCCGTTTCCACCCCCGAGGAAATGTACGCCGCGGTCGGTTGCGCCGCGATAACGGTAAACAGCGTTCTTTTAAAACTCATCGATTTCCACAAAAAGGAAACTCCGATTCCCGATAAAATCGCGGACAGTAAGATTAAACGCAGTTCCGAAAACGTCGGCGGCGTAAAAATCAAGGGAATGAGCGGGCTTCTGGTTCGGTTTGCGGGTTGCTGTAACCCCGTTCCCGGCGACGATATCGTCGGATTCGTTTCGCGCGGCAGAGGCGTAACCGTTCACAGGCGCGATTGTCCGAATATGAAAAACGAGGATCCGGGCAGGCTTTTGGAGGCGGAATGGGTAGGCGATCAGGGTTCTTACAGCGTTTCCGTAAGGGTTGTCGGGGGCGAGGACGCGCCTATTCTCGTTTGCGTTTCAAACGCTTGCACCGAACTCGGACTTCTGATAGTTTCCGTCAACGGAAGAATAGATGCCAAGAATCACCAGTCTATCGTCGAGTTCACGATAAAACTCGGCAAGAAAGGCGATCTCGATTTGCTTATCAACAAAGTCGAGCAGAACAGTTGCATAACGGAAATATTCAGAATATGATAAAAATTATAAAAAAACCCGTCGATCCTATCGACGCCAACTCGTATACCGTAATCGATACAGAAACCAAAAAATGCCTGTTAATCGACTTCGGCGCGGACTTTTCACGTTTAATGAAGTCCTGCGGCGACCTCGGGCTGACCGTTAGCGGAGCGATTTTAACTCACGGACATTTCGACCACGCGATGAGCGGATATCTTGCAAAAGAGAGAGGCGTGAAGGTGTACGTTCCGGTGGGGGACGAAAAAATGCTTTACTCCGACGACAACCTCGCCAAAAAATTCGGTGTAAATGCGCCGTTTTACCATGCGGACGAGGTTCTGAACGAGGGAGAAACGGAAATCGGCGGAATAAAAATCAAAGTCATTTCCACGCCCGGACATACGAAAGGATCGAGTTGTTTTCTGATCGACGGAAAACTTTTCACGGGAGATACTCTTTTTTACGCTTCTTACGGAAACACGTCTTTTCCGGGCGGGAGTTTTGCCGAAATAAAAGATTCGATAACAAACAAACTCTTCAAACTCGACGGCGATTACGAGATTTTTCCCGGTCACGGCGAAAACACTCATCTCGATTACGAAAGGAAATATAATTACATAAACGATGATAACTACTAACGTTCCGTGGCTTGAAGCCGAACTGATCGAAGAGAGTAAATTCTTTTCTTCGGTGACCGACAAAACGATAATTACTCATTCGTCGAGAGAAGAAAACGGTTTTTTTCTTAACGAAATAACCGTGAACGGTAAGGCTTACGGCTATGCCGACCGCCACGAATATAACGGCGAACTCGAACATAAGCGTTATTTAAGGCGTTACGCAAAACTCGCTTTGTTTCTCGCGCTCACGGATTTTACGGGCGAAAAGTCCGAGTGGGGCGCGCTCACGGGAATAAGACCGGTAAAATTCGCTTATTCCGAAGGGAAAAACTGGCGGGAAGTAATGAGCGAAGAAATGCGGGTTTCGCCCGAAAAACTCGATATGGTCGGGCGGATAATCGAGGCGCAGAAAGGGATATATTCAAAGGAAAACGGCAACGCGGATTTTTTTGTCGGCATACCCTTTTGTCCGTCGCGCTGCGCGTATTGCTCCTTCGTTTCCAACGAAATAGGCAAAGAAAAACAAGTTCCGCAGTACGTCGACGCGCTCTGCCGCGAAATCGAGGCGACGAAACCGTTTTTTGCAAAATACCGTTCGTTTTATATCGGCGGCGGCACGCCCGTTTCGCTCCCGACCGACAGTCTTGAAAAAATTCTGAAAACCATCGGCAAGCCCGGTACGGAGTATACCGTCGAGGCGGGCAGACCCGATTGCATTAACGACGAAACGCTCGCTCTGCTCAAAGCATACGGCGTTACGAGAATATGCGTGAATCCGCAGACGTTCAACGATAAAACGCTCGTAGAAATCGGCAGAAAGCATACCGCAAAAGATATTTTCGATAAGTACGCCTTGGCGAAAAAATACGGTTTCGATATAAATATGGACCTGATCGCGGGGCTTCCCGGCGAGTCGCTGAACGATTTTAAATACAGCGTAGACGCTGCCGCAGAACTTTCTCCCGAGAACGTCACGGTGCATACTTTATCGCTCAAAAAAGGGAGCGTTCTGAAAGAAAAAGTCGAAAGGCTCGCCCCGGGTGAAATAAAGAATATGATCGATTACTCGGCCTATAAGTTGATTAACAACGGTTTTTCGCCTTATTATATGTATCGTCAGAAGTATATGGCGGGCAATTTGGAGAATACCGGCTACGCAAAGCCCGGCAAGGCGTGCGTTTATAATATCGACGTTATGGAGGAGATCGCTTCTAACCCCGCATGCGGTGCGAACGCCGTTTCCAAAAGACTTTACGCCGACGAGGACAGAATAGAGAGATACGGCGCGCCGAAAGATATAAAAACTTACGTCGAAAAAATCGACAGAATCATTGCCGACAAAACGGCGTTTTTCGACGGTTGCGACCGCCTATTCCGAACTTCGATTCCGCGGCCGAGCAAGCCTTAAGCAATAAAATAATATCATAATAAAATCAGGCAACCGCGTTAAAACGATTGCTTTTTTTTATTATATATGGTAATATACTTGCAGATGCTCGTTGCGCAGTACGGCGAATACTCGACGCCGCGCTTCGCTCTGAAGCGAAATTTCCATTCAGGAGGATAAATAACATGGAAAAAGAAAGAAAATCAGAAATCATCAACACTTACAAAAGACACGACGGAGACACCGGTTCCGCTGAAGTTCAGATCGCTCTTTTAACCGAGAGAATCAACCACCTCAACGAACACCTTAAACTCAACAACAACGACAAACATTCTCGTCGCGGACTTTTGAAAATGGTTGGTCGCAGAAAGGGTATGCTCGATTATCTTAAATCTGTCGATATCGAAAAGTACAGAGAGATCATCGCTAAACTCGGACTCAGAAAGTAAAATTCAGGGAGTATATCATACTCCCTTTTTTGCTAAATACTCATCTCGGTCATCTGCGCGAAAGAAAAGTCGCGGCAAAACCGTCCGTCGGGATAACCCGGCGAAACGAACGGAAAAGTTCCGCGGTTTTTTCTTTCGATGTCGGGCAAGGTTTATCCTTGTCCGGCGCGCTGATTTTTGTGCGCCGATTTCGGCGCTGATTTTAAAAAGAAAAATTCGTTTTTCACAGCCGTCGCTTCAAAGCGTTTAAATCGTTTATAGCGTTTAAAGCGTTTATGGCGTTTATAGCCTTTAAAGCATGCGGGCGGGGGAGAACGTTTCTGAGGCGAAGCGAAAAAAAGAAGGTGCGCTTCGGCTGTAAATCAGAGAAAAAGGAGAACAAAATGTTAGAAAACCACAAAGAATTCAAAACTTTGGTCGGCGGACGCGAAGTTACGGTAGACGTGGGCAAATACGCTCAGCAGGCTAACGGATCGTGTATCGTCAAATGTGGCGAAACCATGGTTATGGTTAACGTTACCATGGCTGCCGAACCGAGAGCGGGAATGGATTTCTTCCCTCTTTCCGTCGACTATGAAGAGAAAATGTATTCCGTCGGTAAAATCCCCGGCGGTTTCAAAAAGAGAGAGGGCAGAGCGAGCGATAAGGCTATTCTTGTTTCAAGACTTATCGACAGACCTATCAGACCTCTTTTCCCCAAGGGGCTTTTCAATGACGTAACCGTCGTTGCCACGGCTCTTTCCGTTGATCCCGATATCGCTCCCGAGCCGCTTGCAATGCTCGGCAGTTCCATCGCGCTCAGCATCTCCGATATTCCGTGGGCAGGACCTACCGGTTCTGTAGTCGTCGGCATCGTCGACGGCGAATACGTTATCAACCCCACCGTCGCTCAGAAAGAGAAGAGTACGCTTGCTCTTAATCTTTCGGGAACGAAGGACGCGATAATGATGGTTGAAGCGGGCGCTAAGGAAATCGACGACGAAGCAATGGTCGGCGCGATTCTTTTCGGTCACGAAGAAATCAAAAAGCAGTGCGCTTTCATCGAAGGCATCGTCGAAGAATGCGGCAAGAAGAAACTTGAAATGGAACTTTATCACGTTCCCGAGGATCTCGACGCGGCAGTCCGCGCTTATGCGAGCGAAAAACTCGATTACGCTCTCGATACGTTCGACAGAGTGGAAAGACAGAATCGTCAGGACGAGGTTGAAAAAGACTGCCTTGAACATTTCGCGGAGCAGTTCCCCGATATGGCGAGAGAAATCAAGGATTCGCTTTATTATATAACCAAAGAAAAAGTCAGAGCGAAGATCACGAACTCGGGCGTAAGACCGGACGGCAGATCGCTCACCGAAATCAGACCTATCTGGTGCGAACACGGAATCCTTCCCAGAGTTCACGGCAGCGCGGTATTCACGAGAGGTATGACTCAGGTTATGACCACCTGTACTTTGGGAACTATTTCCGAAGTTCAGAAACTTGAAGGTCTTGACAACGAAGAATACAAGAGATATATTCATCATTACAACATGCCCGGTTACGCTTCGGGCGAGGCTAAGCCTTTAAGAAGCCCCGGCAGACGTGAAATCGGTCACGGCGCTTTGGCAGAAAGGGCTCTCGAGCCGATGATTCCGTCCGAGGACGAATTCCCGTACGCAATTAGACTCGTATCCGAAGTTCTTTCTTCCAACGGATCGACTTCGCAGGCTTCCGTCTGCGGCTCCACGCTTGCTCTTATGGACGCCGGCGTTCCCATCAAGCGTCCCGTCGCGGGTATCGCAATGGGTCTTATCAAGGATACCGAAAGCGGCAAAATCTCCGTTCTTTCGGATATTCAGGGCTTGGAGGATTTCCTCGGCGATATGGACTTCAAGGTTGCGGGTACTGTAAACGGTATCACCGCAATCCAGATGGATATTAAAATTAAAGGCATCAGCGAGGAAATCCTCAGAAAGGCTATCAGGCAGGCGAACGAAGGCAGACACTTCATTCTCGGCAAGATGCTCGAGTGTATTCCCGCTCCCAAAGCCGAACTTTCCAAATACGCTCCCAAGATTATCTCGTTCAACATCGCAACGGATAAAATCAAGGACGTTATCGGCAGCGGCGGAAAGACGATTAACAAGATTATCGATGAAACCGGCGTTAAGATCGACATCAACGACGACGGCAAAGTGTGCATAGCGACTTACGGCGAGGATCTTTCCATGGCGGAAAAGGCTAAGGCTATGATTATGAGCATTGCGAGAGATCCCGAAGTAGGCGATATGTTTATATCCACGGTTGTGAGAATTCTTCCCAAAGTGGGCGCGTTCTGCGAACTCGCTCCCGGAAAGGACGGAATGATTCATATTTCCAAGATGAGCGAAAAGAGGATCAATTCTGTCGACGAAGTTCTTGCTATCGGCGACACCGTTAAAGTCGAAATAATCAAAATCGGCGAAAAGGGTATCGACCTTAAACTTCTTGAAAAAGTAGTCGCAGAATAATTGCAAACCGTCGCCGCGACTTATCCGGGATTTGTCGCGGCGATTTTTTTAACTTATCGATTCGGTGGCGGGTTGGAAGTTGTTGCGCGATAAAATTATAAAAGTCGGTCTATAAGTCGATTAACGTGAATATATATAATTAATCGGATTGATTAATCAGTCAAATCGTCAGGATTTTAAATCGGGGCGAAAGAATAAGCGGCGTAATAAACGGGAACGAAAAGGACGGAATAATGCATATTGTCGACGTTGTTTTGATTTCAATAATCGGTATAATCGAAGGCGTAACCGAATGGTTGCCGATATCGAGTACCGGGCATATGATGATTTTCGAGCATTTCTTTGCGGGGGCGTTCACCGAAGGGTTTTTCACGAGCGACTTCAAAAATATGTTCGAATATCTTATTCAACTCGGCGCGATATTGGCGGTAGTCGTCGTTTTCTGGAAGAGAGTTTTTCCGTTTACGCTTGAAAAACGCGAAAAAATCGGCGAAAACGGGCAGACGTTGACGAGAAACGTCGTTGCGGGTAAGTCCGAAGTGTGGCAAACCTGGCTCAAAGTTCTCGTTGCGTGTATTCCGGCGGTCGTCGCGGTCGTTGCGGATAAGTTATTCGATAATCTCGGCGAAACGGGGAAAATCATTGTGGTAGGGGCGATGCTCGCGCTTTACGGCGTTGCGTTCATCGTCGTCGAAAGATTGCATAAAAACAAAGAGCCGAAAACGAATACGGTCGGCGAGATAACCCTTAAACAAGCGTTTTTTATAGGTTGTTTTCAGGTCCTCGCGGCAGTGCCCGGAACTTCGCGTTCGGGAGTTACGATAATCGGCGCGTTGATTTTAGGGCTTTCGAGAACGGCAGCGGCGGAATTCACCTTCTTCCTTGCCATTCCCACGATGATCGGCGCAAGCGGATATAAAATTCTGAAATTCATTCTCGGGGGCGGAGCAATCACCGTTCCGCAGATTTCCGCAATCGCGCTCGGAATGGTTATCGCGTTCGTTATTTCGCTTTTTGTTATCAGATTCCTGACGGGATTCGTTAAAAAACACGATTTTGAGCCGTTCGGCTGGTACAGAATAGTTCTCGGCATACTCGTTATTGTTTTGTGTCTTGCGTTCTGACGTCCGGCAGAAAACGGTTTTGCGTCTTGCGTTCCGACGTCCGGCAGAAAACGGTTTCGCGTCTTGCGTTCTGACGTCCGGCTGAAAACGGTTTCGCGTCTTGCGTTCCGACGTCCGGCAGAAAACGGTTTCGTATCTTGCGTTCCGACAAACGGTCAACGATTCGGCTTCGCGTATCAATAATTTTCGCGTATCAATAATAGCAAAGGGGAAATAGGAGTAAAAAAGTAAAAGTAAAAGTCGGGTTTTACTTATGAAGAAAAACTTTGAAATGAATATGTGCGAGGGCAAAATATTCGGGAAACTGATAGTTTATGCCCTTCCGTTGGTTCTGACGAACGTTCTTCAGCTTCTGTTCAACGCCGCCGACGTCGCGGTGCTCGGAATTTTCGTCAGCGACGACGCCGTTGCGGCGGTCGGAGCAACGGGCGCGTTGATAAATCTTATAATCGGGTTATTCGTCGGGTTGTCCGTCGGCGCGAACGTGCTTGTGGCGAGGTTTTCGGGCGAACAGAAAGTGGATTCGGCGCATAAAACAGTCGGAACGTCGGTTATCGTCAGCCTGCTCACGGGCGTTATTCTTGCTTTTATCGGATATTTCTTTGCAGGAACGTTTCTGGAGTGGACTAATTGCGATCCGGACGTTCTCGGTATGGCTACGAAATATCTGAAGATATACTTTATCGGCATGCCGATAATGATGCTTTACAACTTCTGCGCGTCCATTTTAAGGGCAGTCGGCGACACTATGCGTCCGTTGATTTTCCTTATCATCGGCGGCGTTGTCAATATCGGGCTTAACATTTTTTTCATTCTCGTTCTCGATAAAACGGTGGAAGGCGTTGCTATTGCAACGGTCGTTTCGCAGGGCATATCGGCGGTTTTGTCGATCTTCGTCCTTTTAAAAGGTAACGGCTACGCAAAACTCGATATGAAGAAGTTTAAAATATATATGCCCGAACTGAAAGAGATGATCAGAATCGGCTTGCCCGCAGGCTTGCAGGGGTGCGTGTTTTCTATCTCGAACGTTCTCATTCAGTCCACGATCAACACGTTTTCAAAAACATATATGACGGCGAACACGGTCGCGGGGCAGTTCGACGGATTTATTTATAACGCCATGAACGCGGTCGCGCTCTCGTGTCTTGCGTTCGTCAGTCAGAATTACGGCGCGAGGAAATTCGACAGAATAAGAACGGTCGTCAGGCAATCCGTTCTGCTCGTAACGGTGATAGGTCTTGCGATAGGCGGCGGAATAATTTTGTTTTCGGCGCAACTTTGCGGGCTTATAACCGACGACGCGGAAATAATAAGAATCGCTCAGAACAGACTGTATATTCTCGCGTCAACGTATTTCACGTGCGGCATAATGGACGTTTTAAGTAATTTTATGCGCGGACTGGGCAAATCGACCACGGCGATGATAGTCAGCCTTTCGGGCAGTTGCCTGTTCAGAATAATATGGCTCAAAACGGTGTATCTGTTAAATCCGACGATCGAAATGGTTTATATCGTTTATCCGATAAGTTGGGTGCTGACGATAGGCGTTTATATGATAATGTATTTCCCCACGCTTAACCGCGCGAAGAGAGAAATCGCTAAAGCGGAAGCCGGGAATAAAGATACCGAAAAGACGGAACTTGAAAACAAAGAAATCGAGAACAGAGAACTCGAGGAGGCGGACGCGGTCGCGGAAGCGGAAAAATGTTAAAAAATTTGCGTAAAACGCAAAGCAAATACTTAGCAAAGCAAATACTTAAGAGGTTACAAATGAAATATCACGTTTTATACAATCCTAAAGCGGGAAACGGAACGGGCGAAACCGAAACCAAAAACATCGAAAAACACCTTGCGGGCGAAGAAATCGTCTATTACGATCTTACGCAGAACGACACCGCGGGACTTATCGCAAAATTTCCCTTGTGCGACAAAATAGTCGTTTCCGGCGGCGACGGAACGCTTAATCGGTTCATAAACGATACCGCGGATATGGAAATTTCGCACGACGTTTATTATTTTGCGACGGGAAGCGGAAACGACTTTATCCACGATCTCGGCGGCAACAAGGACGACGCCCCCGTGCTTATCAACGAGTACATAAAAGATTTGCCCGAAGTAACGGTGAACGGCAAAACTTATAAATTCCTTAACGGGGTAGGGTACGGAATCGACGGTTACTGCTGTGAAATCGGCGATAAACTTCGCGAAAAATCGGATAAACCCGTCAATTACGCGGGCATTGCGATAAAGGGTTTGCTTTTTCATTTCAAACCGAGAAACGCGGAAATCGACGTTGACGGAAAAAAATACTCTTTCAAAAAAGTATGGCTCGCGCCAACCATGCACGGCAGATTTTACGGCGGCGGAATGAATATCACACCCGCTCAGGACAGACTTAAATGCGAAACGGAAACCTGCGGCGTGCTTCACGGCTCCGGCAAACTCAAAACGCTCATGGTTTTCCCGTCCATTTTCAAGGGCGAACACGTCAGGCACACGGAAATGTTCACGCCTCTTTGCGGAAACAGAATAACCGTTAAATTCGATAAGCCCACGGCCGTGCAGATCGACGGCGAAACCATTCTCGGCGTAACCGAATATTCGATAGCGTCGAGGGCGGTCGTTAAAGCGGCTAAGGCCGAGAGCGACGTCGGTTGATTATCTTAAATTTTGCGACGAAATACCGGTTTTTGCTCAAAATCAGATGAGCGACATAATGCAAAACCCGAAAATAAGGCGAAAATTGAGATTTTTGTTAAATTTTTCAAAATAATTGGCAAAACCCCTTGAAAAAATTCGGGTTATGGTTTAGAATATAATAAAGAAAAAACGGAGGAACGTTTTATGATAAAACTTATTTACGGCCCGAAAGGCTTTGGCAAAACTAAAATCATAATGGACGATATCAACGCCGCCGCGGAAAAAGCGAAAGGCAACGTCGTTTTTATAACCGACAAATCCATTTGTTCGGTATCGATAAACATTAACGTAAGATGCGTGTACACCGAAGAATACGGAATTTCTTCCGTTGAAGCGTTAAAGGGCTTCATTATGGGGCTTGTGGCGGGCAACAGCGATATCGAAGCGATTTTCATCGACGGTATCTTAAGAATCGCCGATTGCAAACTCGGCGACCTCGAAGATCTTTTCACGGCGATCAAAAAGGTCGAAGGCGTTAAGTTTGAAATGACTGTCAGCGCGGGAAAGGCAGACCTTCCAAAGTTTATGCTCGAATACGTATAAGAAAAAGTCAAAATAAAAACGGGGCGGATTTCCGTAAAAGATATCCGCCTTTTTTATTGTTTGACAAACCGACGGAATTAATATATAATAGTTTAAAACACATTAAAAGGAAAGAATTATGAAGCAGAAAAAAACGCCGGCAACTTCGGAAGAAGTGAAATCCGAAGAAGTGAAAGAAGAACAGCAGAGCGTAAAAATTTATCCGGACATCGATTTTAACAGAAAAGAACGTCGTAAATCGCTTATTTACGGCGCGCTTCTGGTTATTCTTATGGGCGGAATGGGCGCGAGCATTTTCATTCAGGGGCTGAACAACCCCGAATCGAGTACCGTCGGTTATCTTATGGGCGCGATAATGCTTATTTTCGTCGTGATATTTTTATCGATGATTCCGTCGTCGTTCAAGCAGTATCCCGTCGACGGCAAGCCGATTATCGAGATTACGCCCAAAGCGATAACGATCAACGGCGAAGCCAAGAAGATTTCGGATATACTCGAAGTTCGGCTCACGATAACCCTCGCACCCGTCGGCAACAAAGAGGAGAACGAAAAATACGTCGATTCCCTTCTCGATAAAGAACCCGAAAAGCATATGACGGGCAACGTTGATTTCGCGGTGAAGGCAATCGGCAAAAAGGGCGAAACCACCAAAACGCTTTTCACGACGGTCGCCGATTCTTACGAAGCCCTCGTCGCCCTTTATCAGGCGGGCGTCAAGCATTACAGCATCGTGTATTCGCTCAAAAAAATATCGAAAACTTCGCGTTACAATCTCGGCGAAGCCGTTACGGAAGATGGTGTAAAACTCTCCGAACTTTCCAAAAAAGACAGAATGAAACAGTTGTTCTGAAAAATTTATCGAAAATATTGAAAAGCGGCTTAAAACGCCGCTTTTTATTTGACTTTTTTTGCGCGCGGCGGTATAATCGACGGGTATGAATAGTATGAAAAGTATAACAACATCAACGCGGGGTGACGGTTATGCCTAAAGGTAAGCAGATTCTTGCGAAAAACGCGGAAAAAAGAGTTTTCGGCACGGCAAAAGTAGGCGAAAAGGGGCAGATAGTTATCCCTAAGGAAGCGAGAGAGGCTTTCGGTATAGAATCGGGCGACACAATGCTGATTTTCGGTGACGTTACGTGCGGAATAGTAATCACAAAACTCGACGTTCTGAATAAAACGGCGGAAGAAATAATCGAGAGGATAAAAGATCGGAAATGAATATAACAAATGCGTATAAAGAACTCGGAATAACCGACGAAGCGTATAACTTCGGCGAAAAAATACTCGGATCGTTAAAAGACAGGTTTGATAAAATCGATAAAATAGCGGAGTACAATCAGTGCAAAGTGCTTGCCGCGATGAAGAAAAACAGAGTAGACGCGGCTTGCTTCGCCGCTTCCACGGGCTACGGATATAACGACCTCGGCAGAGATAAAATCGAAAAGGTTTACGCCGACACGTTCCACACCGAAGCCGCGCTCGTCCGTCCGCAGATAGTTTGCGGCACACACGCTTTAACCGTCGCGCTTTCGGCAAATCTGCTCCCCGGCGACGAACTTTTGTCCCCCGTCGGCAAGCCTTACGACACGCTCGAAGAGGTTATCGGCATAAGAGAAAGCAAGTGTTCGCTCAAAGAATACGGCGTTACCTATAAGCAGGTAGACCTTTTGCCGGACGGAACTTTCGATTACGACAATATTGCGCTCGCGATAGGCGAAAAGACAAAACTCGTGACCATTCAGCGCAGTAAAGGTTATCAGACGCGTCCCACGTTTTCGGTTAAACAGATAGGCGAACTCATCGCGTTCGTTAAGAAAATCAAACCGGACGTAATCGTAATGGTAGATAACTGCTACGGCGAATTCGTTGAGGAAATCGAGCCGTCCGACGTCGGCGCGGATATGACGGTAGGTTCGCTCATCAAAAATCCGGGCGGCGGCTTAGCCCCCGTCGGCGGATATATCTGCGGCACGCAGGAATGTGTGGACAGATGCGCATACAGGCTTTCCGCTCCGGGGCTGGGGCAGGAAGTAGGCGCGAGCCTCGGCGTTATGCAAAGTTTTTATCAGGGATTTTTCCTTGCGCCCACGGTCGTTTCGGGCGCGGAAAAGGGCGCGATTTTCGCCGCGGAAATTTACGAAAGACTCGGATTCAAGGTCTTTCCGCCGGCAAGCGAAGAACGTCACGACATAATTCAGGCAATCGAACTCGGCAGCAAGGAGGGGATGATTGCTTTTTGCAAAGGTATTCAGGCTTCCGCGCCGGTTGACAGTTACGTAACGCCTATTCCGTGGGAAATGCCGGGTTATGAAAGCGAAGTTATCATGGCGGCGGGCGCGTTCATTCAGGGTTCGTCCATCGAACTTTCCGCCGACGGACCGATCAGAGAGCCTTACGCGGTGTTTTTTCAGGGCGGTCTGACCTGGTATCACGCAAAGATAGGTATTCTCACCTCTTTGCAGGAAATGCTCAACGCAGGGCTTGCAAAACTTTAAAAATAAAACCCGGGGTGACGAAAGAAATCCCCGAAAACAAAAAAGAAAATTTAAAAATCAAATAATGGAGAACAAAAGAAAATGTGGTTTTTACTCGCGCTGATCGCGCTTGTTTGTTGGAGCGGATCCGATCTGTTTTCAAAAATCGGTTCCAAGCCGGACGATAAATTCAGTCAATGGAAAATGGTTGTCGCGGTGGGGCTTGTAATGGGCGTTCATGCGATCGTCGAAATAGTATTTTTCAAAGTGCCGTTTTCGCTTAAAGCGATGTGGACTTATCTGCCCGCGTCCTTATGTTACATATCCTCGATGTTCATCGGATATATAGGGTTAAGGTATATAGAACTTTCCATTTCATCGCCGATATGCAACACGTCCGGCGCATTCGCGTCGCTTTTCCTTATCGTGTTTTTCACGGACAGAGCGGGCATCGAAAGTCAGACGCAACTCATAATGACGATTGTCGGAATAATCGTGTGCGCGCTCGGCGTAACCGGGCTGGGCTTTGCCGAAATGAGCGAGGACGACGAAATCAGGGCGCGCAGGCAGGAAACCGCAAACGTGAAATACAGCAAAAGTTGGCTTGCGCTCGCTATTCCCGTAATTTATTGCTTTATCGACGCGGCAGGCACGGTTGCCGATTCATTTATTCTCGACGTGCTTAACGAGGACGTGGCAAACGTCGCTTACGAACTCACTTTCCTCCTTTGCGGAATAGTCGCCGCGATTTATGCGTTTGCGATTAAAAAGGACAAACCGACGGTTAAACGCGAAGCGCCGAAGATGGTCGGCGCGGTCTGCGAAACTGCGGGGCAACTCGCTTACATAACGGCGATAGCGGCAAACACCGTAGCCGCCGCGCCTATCGTTTCGTGCTATTGCGTGCTTTCGGTCGTGTGGGGCGCGATATTCCTTAGAGAAAGATTATCCTGGAAGCATTACGCGGCGATTGTCATAACGGTTGTCGGAATTGCGATTCTCGGCGTTTTCGGCGGAGAATAAGCGGCGAAAATTCAAAATAATAACGGCGGGGGATTGCAAAAGGCAATCCCCCGCCGCTTTAATAACGTAAAAGCCTGCGTTCAGTGTTTGTCAGAATAAAGATTAATCACCGCGTTCGCCGCGTCGCAAACGTCGTAAATAAGTTTTTTCGGGTGTAAAATACTCACCTTATCGCCGAAGCCGAGCAGTTTGGAAATAAGCCAGTCATCGCACGGAATCGTTGCGGAAGCGTAAAGATTTCCGTCCGCTCCCTTATAAACCGCGTCCACGCCCAACCATTCTTCAACGTCCGCGCGGGCGGATTCCGTAAGTTTCAGTTCGACTGTTTCGCAAGGCAGATCTTCAAACCACTTTTCAAGTTTAAGATTACTTTTCGCGTCCTCGCGCGGGCTGTATTTTTTGTCGGTAAGGTTTGCGTAAACAATTCTCGAAGTCTTGAAAATTCTGAAATCGTTTCTTAAAAGGCAGAACGCGTAAACGTACCAGAAACCTTGTTTAAGCAAAATAATCTGCGGCTCGATCTCGCGCACGGTTTCCTCGCCCGATTTGTCGCGGTAGCAAATTTCGAGCGTAGATTGATTTTCGATCGCTTTTTCCACCGTGTAAACCACGTTTTTAACGTTGTCGTTGCCGTACCAGTTTGAACCGTCGATGATAAAGTGCGACGCGGGCATACCCTCGCTCGCAAAATCCGAACGCTTAAGCGAGCAGAGTTTGTCCAGCGCGGATTCGAGGTCGCTGCTGCCGAGTTGCTCGTTGCACGATTCGAGCGTCGAAACAACGGCGTTGAATTCGCTCTCGGTCATAACGCTCGCGGGCAGTCTGAACGATTCGGCGATGTAATAGCCTCCGTTTCTGCCCGGTTCGGAAATAAGCGGAATATCCGCAAGGCTTATCGCCGTAAGGTAGCGGAACGCGGTGCGTGTGGAAATGTCGAACCGCCTCGCGATATAAGCCGCGCTGACTTTCTTTTTGGAAAGCAGTAAAAACAAAATTTTAATCATCAATTCGTATTTCATTTATTTCGCCCGTACGCCTGAAGAAATTATGTAAATATTTTACTAAAGGACGAGCGGTTTGTCAAGAAAAATTTTTGACCGACATAACCGATTCCGCGTTTATTTATCATCGAAAAACGCAATAATACGATATATGAAAGTAAATATTTATCTCAACGACGAAAGGCTTGAAAACGAAGACGTGAAAAAATACAAATGCGTAAGCGCGGTCGTGAAAGACGCGGTAAACGAGGCGTATTACAGATATCTCGACGAACAGGCAAAGTCGCGCGGCGGTAAAAACGTCAGGTGAAAGAAAAGAGCAAAAAAATCATCTTCGATTATCCGTTGTACGATGAAATAACCGACGATGACGACGAGATAACGGCGGCTTATCTCCGCGTTTCCACGGATACGCAGGCGCAGGAAGGATACGGGCTGGACGTGCAGTACGCCGCGATAAAAAGATACGTCGAGGCTTACGGCATAAAAAACGTTTTTATCTTTACGGACGACGGCTACACCGGAATGAACGAAGTTCGTCCGGCGTTTTCGGCTATGACGAAGTTGATGAAAGAGGGCAGAGTTAAGTTCGTTATCACCTACAGTCTTGACCGAATCGGAAGAACGCAGATGATAATTCTGCGTTTTTTAAAAGAACAGTGCGAATCGGCGAAGTGTGATTTTTACGCCGTTAAAGACAACGTCGATTCTCGGAGCAGGCAGACCTACGGCATTTTGATTTCGATTTTGTCGATTTTTGCCGAGTTCGACCACGACGCGATAATTTCAAAACTCACGAGCGGCAGAATTCAACGGGCAAAAGAGGGTTTCTGGAAAGGTGGCGGAAAGCCGCCTTATGGTTACAGATACTCGAAAAAAGAGGGCGAACTAATCGTTTGCGAGGAAGAAGCGGAAAAGGTTAAAAAGGTTTTCGACATCTATACTACGAGCGGTTTTTCGCCGAAGAAAATCGCGGATATAGTCGGGCTTTCGTCCGACAAAGCCGTGTTCAATATCCTGAAAAACAGGATCTATATCGGCGAGGTTTTTTATCGCGGCGAGAGTTATAAGGGGCGGCATAAGTCGATTATCGGCTCCGAAACGTTTGAATCGGCGCAGGAAATATTGAGAGAAAAAAGCGTTAAAAGGAGTGGTTCGGTCTATCTTTTGTCATCGCTTCTGGTATGCGGCGAGTGCGGCGCGAAAATGCGCTATATGAAGTGGGGGAGAAAAGGCGGACAGATAAAAAACGGGCGAGAAAAGAACGCGGCAGAGGGCGACGGCGAACTCAGAATTTTGTGTTATTCGTATTTCCCGAACAGCACCAAAAAGTATCTCGTAAAATCCGAAAATTGCCCGAACGTGATTTTTGACGCTAAAGAAATCGAAGCCGCGGTGATTGAGTCCGTTATGCGTTTCGCGGTGGAATACGGAGAAGAAAGAGAGAGAAAAGAGTTGTCCGCAGATGATATAACCGAGGGGTTGAACGCGAAAAAAGCAAAACTCTCGGCGGAATATTCGCGGCTCGTCAACGCCTACCGAAAACTCGGCGACGAAGATCTGTTGGAGCAGGCGGCGGCAACGAAACGAAAAATCAGGCGAATCGAAAAGGATATCGCCGACGAAGCGGAGAAGAAAACTCTCCTGAAAAACGAGCGGAAAAAGATTGAAATAATCCGCACGTTGCCCGCCACGTGGAATAAGATGGACGGCAGAACGAAACAGAGAATTATCCGCGGACTTGTCGAAAAAATCGTTGTAACGAGAAGTAAAATAGACGTTCATCTGCGCAGTTCCGCATATGACAAAATCCCCGAGGTTTCGCTCGGAGAAAAAGAACAATCAGAGAAAGGCGGGCTATAAGTCGATTAACAGCGATTTTATCGCGTCAGTTTTTGGGCGGTGGCTGCTGCGGCGAGCGGTCGTAATTTCAGTGCGCGGCAATATATTCGGCAATCTGAACGGCATTCAAAGCCGCGCCTTTTAGCGTGTTATCGCCCGCGGCGAAGTATGAAAACCCGTTTTCAAAAACGCCGCTTTTGCGGATTCTGCCGAAGAGGACTTCGTTTTTCTCGTCGGCGTCCGTTGCGTTCGGAAATTCCAAAAACAGCGCGGCGGAATATTGCATTTCGTCGGCAAGCGCGCGTATGTCCACGGGTTTTTCCGTTTCTACTTCCACGCTCACTCCGTGACAGTTTTCCACAGGCACGCGGACGCAGGTGGCGGAAATTTTAACGTCAAGCCCCGTGATTTTCCTCGTTTCGTTCACCATTTTCAGTTCTTCCTCGGTGTGTCCGTCCGATAGAACTTCGCCGATTTGCGGAATGAACGTTCCGGAAATATTATAAGGATAAAATTTCCCCGTGAAGCCTTGCCTTGTCAACAACAGATCGGCTATGCCTTTCATTCCGCTGCCGCTCACAGCCTGATACGTCGAAAAAACGAGGCTTTTAACGCCGTATTTTGCGATAACGTTTTTCAGCGGAACGAGCGCGATTATCGTGGAGCAGTTGGGGTTTGCCACGATTCTTTTCGGAATTTCCGAAAGGATCGCCCCGTTTATTTCAGGAATAACGAGCGGAACGTTTTTATCCGATCTGAACGCGCTTGAATTGTCTATCACGATCGCGCCGCTTTTCACGAAAAGCGGCGCGTATTTTAACGAAACGTCCTTCCCTGCGGAGAAAAATACAAAATCAAACTTCCCGCAAACGTTTTCGTCTGTTTTTTCGACGGTCAGTCTCTCGCCGCCGAACGATATTTTTTTGCCTTCGCTTTTTTCGGATGCGAAAACTCTCAATCCGCTTATCGGAAAACGCCTTTTATAAAGTGTTCCGAGAATTTTTCTGCCGATAAGTCCCGTCGCACCGACGACAGCCACACTGTATTTTTTGTTTCCGCTGTGATTTTTATCCATAACACAGTGTATGCTTTTTCCGTGCCGGGCGTTACTTTTATTAAAAATTTTCCCGTGTCGGATGTTACTTTTATTAAAAGTTTTCCTGCGCCGGGCGTTACTTTTATTAAAATTTTTCCCGTGCCGGGCGTTACTTTTATTAAAAATTTTCCTGCGCCGGGCGTTACTTTTATTAAAAATCTTCCCGTGCCGGATGTTGCTTTTATAAAAACAAAACCCCCGATAATCGACTTATACGAGGGCTTTTAGGTCTTAATTAATTTTTTGATTGCGGATTATGCGTTCAGACCTCTGACGGAGCGAACGATGTGCGCCGCGTATTTTTCGGCGACGTTAATCCCGGTTACCTTTTCAAATTCTTTGAAAAACGCGTTGGAGTTTACTTCGCAGAGAATAAGTCCGCTATTGCCGAACAGAAAATCTATTCCGCAATAGTCGAGTTTGAGTATGCGGGCGATTTTTTCCGCCAAAATCACGGTTTTTTCGTCTGCGTCGAACGCTTCGCCCCTGCCGCCTGCGGAAACGTTTGAGCGGAAATCTCCCGCCGACGTTCTTTTCATCGCGCCGACGTATTTCCCGCCGACAACGATAACGCGAAGGTCTGTCCCTTTGCTTTCGGCGATAAACTTCTGATAAACGTGAGGAACGAATCTGAGCCGATCCGCCGCGTCGGCGAGTTCCGCCTTATCGCAAACGATATGCACGCCTTTTCCGAGCGAACCGTAACATTCCTTAACGATCATCGGAAACCCGAGTTTGTCGGCGAGAAAATCGATTGATTCGCCGTTTGTCGCGGCGTAAGGCGAGTAGCACAGCGGCGCGGAATAGGTTTCGGGCATCGGAATTCCGAAGCCGGAAAGTTTGATATAAGTAAGCATTTTATCATCGCATACGGTCATCGCGTCATAGCAATTGAAGCATTTCAAACCGCTTTTTTCGAGTTGCAGAAGGGCGTGCTTGTCCTTGTCGTAAAAAACGCAGAAATCATAGCCGATATATTTCACGGCGATTTCTCCGTCCGAAATTCCGCACGCGGAAACGTCGAGCGGGCGGATATCGGCTTCGACGCCGATTTTTTCAAATTCTTCTTTCAGCCTGAGCGGCTGGTTGAGTTGGTTCGCTTCTTTTGCAAAAGCGTTAATTATTATCAAGCCTTTCATAGTTTTCTATTTTAGGAGCAAAACCCCGAAAAGTCAAACGCTTGCGCGAAAAACGAAACAAAAACCGAAAAAACCTCTTTTAAAAACGATAAAACGCCGCAAATATGAAAGAATTGTGTAAAAATATCGGTCGATTAAATATAATTGACAAAAATCGCTTTATATTATATTATTAAACACAGATACTCAGGGGATTTTTGTTTATTCAGGAGATTTTTGTATGTTCGGCTACGTAAAACCCGACACGCCGTATCTGTACATAAAGGACGATACGCTTTATAAGTCGCTTTATTGTTCCGTATGCAAAAGCATAGGGAAGATTTGCGGTCAGCGCGCTCGGCTCGGTTTAACGTATGACATAGCGTTTATGTCCGCCTTTATTCACAACGTTGCGGGCGTTGACGTTAAAATCGAAAAAAAACATTGTATCGCTCACCCGATAACGAGCCGCCCGATTGCCGATCGCGACGATATAACCGATTTCTGCGCCTGCGCCAACGTCGCGCTCGCTTATTATAAAATCGAAGACGATATCGTGGACGGCAACGGAGGACAGATAAAAAAGTTGTTTTTCTCCAAGGGTAATAAAAGAGTGGAGAAAAAGCACCCCGAAATAGGCGAGATTATCCGCAGAAGATATTCGGAACTTCGCAATCTCGAAAAAGTCGAGTGCGACAGCGTCGATATGGTTTGCGAACCGTTCTCGCAGATGATGGTTGAACTTTGCAACGCCGCTCTTGCCGGAACAAAATACGGAAAAGACGGGAAAGACGGCGAGGAGAAATTTAACGGCGTTGAGCAACTTGCGTATTATCTCGGCAAGTGGATTTATCTTATCGACGCGCTCGACGATTACGACAAGGATATCAAAGAGAAAAACTACAATCCGTTTTATTTCTGTTTCGGGAAAGAACCCGATTTCGGTTTGCTCCTCAAAAATCGCGGACAGGACGTTTCGTTTGTGTTCTCGTCGGTTTTCTCGGGGCTTAAAGAAGCGTTTAACGAGTGCGAATTCAAATTCGATTCCGCGCTCGTCGGCAATATAATTCTCAGAGGGATTCCCTCTGTAACGTCAAAAACTATCAAAAAGGAAAAAAAGAAAAATGGCAAATAATTTATACGGCTTATTCGGGCTTGACGAAACCTGTACCGACGAACAACTCGACGCGGCTTACGGAACGTTGCGTTCGCAGTATGCCGAGGACAGATTTTTAGAGGGCGAAGCGGGTAATATCGCCGCGAAAAAACTCACCGAACTCGACAACGCTTACCGCGATATAATCGCGATGCGCAGAGAGGCGGCGGGCGGAAATTCTTCCGCGAGCAACGCTTTCGGCTCGGTCGAGGAAAAAATCAAGAACGGCGACCTTGCGGGCGCGCAGAGCGAACTCGATTCGTTCAACGAACGTAACGCGGAGTGGCATTATCTGCAGTCGGTCGTGTTCTATAAGAAAAAATGGACGAACGAGAGTAAAAAACAACTCGAAATCGCAATGCAGATGGATTCGTCCAACGAAAAATATAAAACCGCGTATAACAAACTCGTCGATAAAATCAAATCCGATTCGGACAGGAGTTTCTCGAGTTATTCCGGCGACAAAAACGGAAAGCATTATCGCGGCGACGAAACGGGCGCGCCCCAGATGGGCGGCGATTCCTGCATCGACTGGTGTTGCCAGATGGCTGCCTGCAACCTTGCTCTGAACTGCTGTTGCAACAGTTGCCATTAACGCCGGAAGGTCGGCTGAAAGCAAAAATGAAGCAATCCAGACTTATCGCGCTGTCCGCAATCGCGACGGCGTTTTCGGTGGTGTTTATGTCGCTCGGCGCGCTTATCCCCGCATTCGATTATTCGGGGATATTCATGGCGAGCCTTTGCGTTATGATCCCGCTTTCAAAAAAGAGCGCTAAGGCGGGTTTTCTGACCTACGCGGCGACTTTGTGTTTAAGTTGCGTGCTTGTGGGCGCCACCACGGCAAGGTGGGAATTAATAGTGATTTACGGCTTGTTTTTCGGACTTCATCCGACCGTAAATTACCTTTTTCGCGAAAAGAATTTCAATAAATATATCGCTTTGCTCATAAAAACAGCGTGGTTTATCGGCGTGTTGATACTGATCTATAACGTATTCACCGATTTTTTATTCGACGCGAGTTTTTTGCAGAAAGAATGGGTTAAAAAATATATTTATCTGATTCTCGTGGTCGGCGGCGGAGCGTTGTTCGTCGTTTACGATTTTCTGATGCTGAGATTTCAGCGTGTCACGGACGCGCTGGTCGCAAAAATGAATTTGTAAAGTATTTATAAAGCATTTGTAACGCGCCGCAACGCTACCGTGAAAATAAATTTGTAAAAACAACCGTAATCTTAAATGCCGGCGGAATCCCGCTCGACCGACAAGCAGATTATCAAGAAATTTTAAAGGGGATTTACGTCGGAGGAATGATGGAAAAAAACGAGGAATACGTCGGCATTGTCGAACGGATAGGTTCTGGCGGCGAGGGGATAATAAAAAACGGAGAATACACTGTTTTCGTTCCGTACGCTCTCCCTACCGAAAAGATTAAATACAGGGTTCTGAAAGTAAAAAAGAACGTTGCTTTCGGCAAAATGACCGAGTTATACGTTCCCGCGGAGGATAGAGTAAGACCGAAATGCTCCGTTTACGAAAAGTGCGGCGGCTGTCAACTTCAGCATCTTAAATATAAATTGCAACTTCAGTTGAAGAGGAAAACGGTTAAGGACTGCCTTTCAAAAATAGCGTTTATCGACGAGAAGGTTTCATCCGTCGTGCCGAGCGAACTCGAATACGAATACAGAAATAAACTTCAACTGCCGATAAGAACGGAAAGATACGGCGTCGCGGTAGGGTTTTTCGCTCAGAACAGCCACAGAATCGTGCCTATAAACGATTGTCCGATTCAGCCTTGCTGGTGTAAAAAAATCATCAAAGCCACGCGGAGATATATTTCGGAGTGCGACGTTACGGCTTATAGCGAAGAGAGCAAGGCGGGGCTTTTAAAGCACGTCGTCGTCAGGGACGTAGACGGAAAACTGCTCATAACTTACGTTATAAACGGCAACGAATTGCCGAAAAAAGCCGAACTTATCGCTATTTTAAGCGAAGAATTCAAAAGTTTCAGCCTTTTTGAAAACATAAACAAAGACGATACAAACGTAATTTTAGGCGAAAAGTTCAGGTGCGTTTACGGTCCGGAAAAAATCGGTTCGTCCGATATGGGCGTCAGGTACGAAATCGGGCCCGAGTCGTTCATGCAGGTCAACGACCTCGTCCGCAGAAAGATTTATCACGATGCGGTCAGGGCGGCGGAGATTATCCCCGGAACGACCGTTATCGACGCATATAGCGGCGCGGGGCTTCTCACGGCGATATTCGCGAGTCGCGCGCAAAAGGCTATAGGCATAGAGATAGTCAAGGAGGCGGTCGACTGCGCCGACGAGTTGAAACGCGTCAACGGGCTGGACGGCAGGATGGAAAACATATGCGCGCCGTGCGAAGTGATGTTGCCGCTCGTCATGGAGCGCGAGAGAAGGTCGGGCGCGCGTTGCGTGCTTGTTCTCGATCCGCCGCGGCAGGGCGTTAACGAAAAACTCATCGAAGCGATAAAAAAATCGCGCCCCGAGCGGATAATTTACATATCGTGTTCTCCGCAGACGCTTTCGAGAGATCTGGGCTTGCTTACGGGAACGTTGGAGCGCAACGGGCAGGAATTGAAGAAAAGCGAAAATCCGGAAGGATTATACAAAATCGAATCCGTCCGTCCGTACGACATGTTTTCCCAGACGAAACACGTCGAGACGTTGGCGGTATTATCCCACAAAAAAAACTGATTCTCATCTTGAAGTGAAAATCGATTTTGATAATACTTCGCTTGATAAAACGGCAATTGCGGAACGAGCGGAAACAAGAAAACCGCAGGAAAAAACGACATATAAAAAGATTCAGGAATGGATTGAAGAGAATTACGGTTTCAAGGTGCATACGGCATATGTTGCTGAAGTAAAGCGCGAACTCGGGTTGCCGATGTACGATGCACCGAATGCTGTGGACGAACTGAAACGTCCGCGTCAACACCCGACGGAACAAATGACTACAGCCATAAAAGCGGCACTGAAACATTTTGAAATCATATAAAAACATTTAAGGTCGAAGAGAAAATCTTCGGCTTTTTTTGTTATCTAAGCAAAATATTTATTGGTAGAGTTTACGAAACTACGATTTTTGCCTGTGCAAAACTTGCACTCTTGTGTGCAAACTCTGATTTTTGTATGCAAACTCACGATTTTGTGTGCAAACTCGCATTTTGTCGATTAATTTTTGCCGTTTTTATTGAATTGCTATTGATTTTTTGAATAAAACCTGTTATAATATTATCAACGATAGTCAAAAGGTGGAATAAATGCAAGCCGAAACTCTTAAAAAACTTATAAATGACGTTATTACAAAAAAAGCGGAATCTCAAACTATTGAAATCAAAAGTGCCGAACATGGCTGTCCTACTCGTTTGTTTGATACACTTTCGTCGTTTTCAAACCAGGACGACGGCGGTATAATTATTTTCGGTATAGATGAAAAAGACAATTTCGCTATTAAAGGAGTTTATGACGCTCAGGATTTGCAAAAAAAGGTAACCGAACAATGCAAACAAATGGAGCCTGCAGTCAGAGCGTTGTTTACTATGTGTGAAATCGGGGAGAAGATACTTGTGTCTGCCGAAATCCCCGGAGTAGACGTTTCCGATCGCCCTGTTTTTTACAAAGGCGTGGGGAGAATTAAGGGATCGTATATTCGCGTCGGTGAATCTGACGAACCGATGAGTGAATATGAGATTTATAGCTACGAGGCTTTTCGTAAAAGGATCCGAGACGATATCAGAATTGTAGAAGGTGCTAAAATTCAACTTTTCGACGAAAAAAGAATGGCTGAATATTTGTCACGGGTTAAAAGCGAACGAAAAAATCTTGCGGATAACGTTTCTGACGATGAAATTCTTGAATTAATGGGCGTAACGAGCGACGGAACACCGACGCTTGCGGGGCTTATGACTTTTTCTAAATATCCGCAAACGTATTTCCCTCAACTTTGTATAACTGCCGTAGCCTTACCCGGAACGGAAATGGGAGAAACGGGAACGGACGGAGAACGCTTTATCGATAATAAACGCATTACGGGAGCAATTCCCGATATGCTTGAAGAGGCTGTTGAATTCGTGCGGACAAACAGCCGGACGAAAACTATAATAGACGATAACGGCAAGAGAGTAGATAAAAACGAATACCCGATTAAGGCTGTTCGCGAAGCGATATTAAATGCGCTCGTTCATCGTGATTATAGTATCTATACAGAAAATACTCCTATTCGTATAGAAATGTATCGCGATCGTATGGAAGTGACTAACAGCGGCGGATTGTATGGTAAAATCAGTATAGACGCTTTGGGGAAAGTTCACCCTGAAACGAGAAACGCCGCTTTGGCGAATATGCTCGAACTACTGAATATTACAGAAAATAGATATTCGGGAATTCCGACAATGCGCAGAGAATTTTTGAATGCGGGTTTGCCCGCACCTAATTTTTCGGTAATACACGGCGAATTTAAGGTTGTAATGAGAAACGGATATTTGAATAACTCCGGTTCTATGGAGGATTCAATTCTTGATTTCTGTGAAATTCCCCGTTCGAGAGCCGAATTGATTGAATTTACGGGAAAATCCAGAAATTACGTTTTGAAGCAATTAATTGCTCCGCTTGTCGAATGCGGTAAATTAAAATTAACCATGCCGGATAAACCTAAAAGTTCAAATCAAAAATATGTTAAAGCATAAGTGTATTTTAATATTTTATAATGTTAGACTTGCAGCTTTATGAGGAAAAAATAAGATGATAGACCAACCAAGATGGAAAGTTGTTGAATATTCAAGAAGCAAAATTATAAATGCTGGCAGGGTGATACGACAAGATAATAAGGATTCTGTTGAATACAGAGAAGCTATAAGTATTGTTGATAATTGGAGAGCAGCTCATTCTTTTCCGCTTCATATTATTTATATGCATTTGAGACGTATATGTATTGGTAGTGATGTTATTGTAGCTGAAAGGCTTAAAAGATTGGATTCTATAGTTAAAAAAATCATCAGGGAGAAGAGTATGAATCTTTGGACTATGCAGGATTTAGGTGGCTGCAGAGTTATAGTTCAAAGTATTTCAGACGTGTACTCATATGCCTTAAAATACGAAAATTCCAGAAAACGTCATATTAAAAAAAAGGAATATGATTATATAAAAAACCCAAAAATATCAGGTTATAGAAGCTTACATGTTGTATATGAATATCATAGTGATAGAGTAGACACATATAATCAAAATATGTTGATAGAGATACAATACAGAACACATTTACAGCACTTATGGGCTACTGCTGTGGAAGCAATGGGGCTTTTTACAAAAAATTCAATAAAATCAGGTAACGGCTCAGATGAGGTAAAAAGGTTTTTTGTGTTAATTTCCGCATTATTTGCGTATACAGAAAAACAACCGCTTCCACCCAATGTTAGTGATAATATAAACAATATTGTAACAGAGTTACAACTAATAGATTCAAAATGTAATTATCTTGCTTTTTTAAGTGGCATACGAATTGCCGTTGAATATAAAAAAGAGATTAAAAATGATGACGGGTATTGTATTTTGATATTAAATTATGCAACTCGCAGACTTCAGATAAAACAATTTAAATCAAGTGAAGTTGACGATGCTAATAAGGTATATAGTGCGATAGAAAATATGCGGTCTAGCCTAAAAATAGATGCCGTTCTAGTCAGAGTAACCTCTTTTAAGGAATTAAAGAAAGCATATCCAAATTACTTTAACGACATTGGGGAGTTTGTTGATAAGGTAAAGGCGTATTTTTAATTTTTGCCCGCAAACTTCCGATAATAAAAAAATATCGGAACATAACGATTCAAGGAGGAGTAAATGAGCATTTTAGATAAAAAGCAAATGACCGAAGAAGATATAAAATTAAACTTCATCACACCGGCGATAAAGGCAAAAGGCTGGGACGGCAAAATTACGATGGAAACAAAAATTACCGACGGACGAATCAATCTGAAAGGTAATATCGCATCCAGAGAAGCGCCGAAAAAAGCCGATTACATTTTGTATCTTAATAGTGCAAACCCGCTTGCCGTGGTGGAAGCAAAAGATAATAACCACAGCATCTCTTTCGGTATGCAACAGGCAAAATTATATGCTGAAATGCTCGACGTAAAATTTGCTTACAGTTCCAACGGCGACGGTTTTCAGGAATTTGATTTTTTAACCGGCGTTGAAAGAGAAATTTCTCTTGAAGAATTTCCTACTCCCGATGAATTATACGCAAGATACAATGCCGAAATAAACGACGGTAGCGGGTTGTCAAAGACGGAATTGTCCTTTATCAATCAACCGTTCTATACAAGTCAGACGACATATCCTCCGAGATATTACCAAAGAAACGCCGTAAATCGTACGTTGGACGCAATCGCAAAAGGCAAAAATCGTCTATTGCTCGTTATGGCTACCGGTACAGGTAAAACATACACCGCTTTTCAGATTGTGTATCGTCTTTTACAAACGGGCGCGAAACAAAAAATCCTTTATCTTGCCGATAGAAACAATCTTATCGACCAGACAATCGGCGGCGATTTCAAACCGTTGGAAAAAGTAATACATAAAATCAATTTCCTTAAGGATGACCGCACGACAATCGCATCGTATCAGGTCTATTTTTCGCTGTATCAGCAACTCGCAGGCAACAAAAAAGAAGATGATGACGAAAGCGACGAAGAAGTGCTTGCAAGGTACAGCAAACTTTTTGATAAAGACTTCTTCGATTTGATTATCGTTGACGAGTGTCATCGTGGCTCGGCAAAAGAAAATAGCCGTTGGCGTAAAATTTTGGAATACTTTTCTTCCGCCACACAAATCGGTATGACCGCCACGCCGAAAGAAACGCAGTCGATTTCCAATATCGACTATTTTGGCGAACCTGTTTATATTTATAGCCTTAAAGAAGGCATTGCCGACGGATTTCTTGCGCCGTTCAAGGTTATCAATGTAAAATCCGATATCGGCGACGGTTGGAGACCGAGAAAAGGACAAGTCGATATTTACGGATATGAAATAGAAGACCGTATTTACAACAACAGCGATTTCGACTATAAAATTATCATTCAGGACAGAATCGATATGGTTGCGCGAGAAGTTACGAATTATCTCAAAGCAACTGACCGTATGGCGAAAACTATCGTTTTCTGTGCCACCGAAGATGCCGCCGAGCGTATGCGCGTTGCTCTCACAAATTGCAATGTCGATATGATTGCAAAAAATTCCGATTATGTAGTGCGCATTACGGGCAGCGACGATTACGGCAAAAGCAAACTGGACTATTTTATCTCTGTTTCCGCAAAGTATCCCGTAATTGCGACGACTTCAAAATTGCTTTCAACAGGTGCCGACTGTAAAATGGTTAAGTTGATCGTTTTAGACGAAATGATTAACTCTATGACAGAATTCAAGCAAATTATCGGTCGCGGTACACGAATCAGAGAGCAGGACGGAAAGACGCATTTTATGATAATGGATTTCCGCGGCGTTACAAGACTGTTTGCCGATCCCGATTGGGACGGCCCTGTGGAACAAGATGAAAATTTCGTACACGTTACTCCACCTGATCCGCCGGACGGAACAGTAATAGATACTCCGCCGACTCCGCCTATGCCGCCTAAACATAAATGGGTTGTCGATAATCGCGGTTGCCGAGTTCAGGTCTTGCAAAAAGTCGTGTCTATTTACGACGTAGACGGAAAACTGTTGCGACAGGAAAGCATTATCGACTACACCAAAGCAAATATTTTCGGCGAATTTGCAACGTTAAGCGATTTCATTTCGTCGTGGAGCGCGGAAGAAAAGAAAGAAAAAATTTACGAGTTATTCTTGCAAAAAGGCATTGACCTTGATCAAGTAAAAGCGGACGAAAACATGTCCGACGTGGATGATTTCGATTTTATTTGCCACGTTGCATATAATCAAAAACCGCTCACAAGGAAAGAACGTGCCGAAAACGTTAAAAAACGCAATGTTTTCGGTAAATATGGCGAAGCAGCGCGAGAAGTTTTGAATGCGCTTCTCGATAAGTATGCCGACAGCAGTATATACGAAATCGAAGATACCGACGTGCTGAAACTCGATCCTTTCACTAAGTTCGGCAAGCCTTCAAAAATCGCTCAACTTTTCGGTGGCAAAGAAGGTTATCTCGAAGCAGTCAGACTATTAAAACAAGAAATTTACAAGGCGGTAGCATAACAAATGAGTAACGTATCTGGATTTGTCAAAAGAGTAAGAGATATTATGCGCAATGACGCGGGTATCAATGGCGACGCGCAAAGAATAGAACAGATTGCCTGGATGCTGTTTTTGAAAGTATATGACAGCAAAGAGAATGACTGGGAAATGGACGAAGATAATTATGAGTCCATTATTCCCGATCAATGCCGTTGGCGTAATTGGGCACACGACGAAAGCGGAAAAGGTTTAACCGGCGACGTACTCCTTGATTTCGTCAATAATAAATTATTCCCCGTATTAAAGGGCAAAGACGTCAAAAATTCTGACGGCGAAGTCATTATCAAAGGTATCGAAATATCAACCGATACCCCGATAAAGAAAGCAATCGTAAGAACTACCTTTGAAGATGCGAACAACTATATGAAGGACGGTGTTTTACTCCGTCAGGTCATCAGCGTTATCGACGAATTGGATTTGAGCGATTATAACGAAAGCTACGCATTCGGAGAAATTTACGAAACGATTTTGCGTGAATTGCAAAGCGCAGGCGCTTCGGGTGAATTTTACACTCCCCGTGCTGTTACCGATTTTATGGCAAAAATGATAAATCCGCAAATCGGCGAACACGTTGCGGACTTTGCTTGCGGTACGGGCGGATTTTTAATCAGTTGGCTGAAAGAATTGGACAAAAAGAAAACTTCTACCGATGACGTAGAAGCCTATGAAAATTCCGTTTACGGTATCGAAAAGAAACAGTTCCCGTATATGCTTTGTGTAACAAATCTTTTGTTGCACGATATCAATATGCCAAGAATCTACCATGATAATTCACTTCTAAGAGATGTTTTGGATTATACAGATAAGGATAAGTTTGAAGTAATTCTTATGAATCCCCCTTATGGTGGAAATGAAAAAGCGGACGTTAAAAATCACTTTCCGTCCGATTTGGCAAGCAGTGAAACGGCTGATTTGTTTATGTCCGTCATTATGTATCGCTTGAAAGATAACGGGCGGGCGGCGGTTATTCTTCCCGACGGATTTTTGTTTGGTACGGATAACGCAAAAGTCGCTATCAAAAAGAAATTGCTGTCGGAATTTAATCTCCATACGGTAATTCGTATGCCGCACAGTGTTTTTGCGCCGTATACTTCTATTACTACGAATATTTTATTCTTCGATAAAACCGGCGGAACGAAGGAAACGTGGTTCTATCGCCTTGATATGCCCGAAGGGTATAAAAACTTTTCCAAAACCAAACCTATGAAGTTGGAACACTTCCAGCCTGCTATGGATTGGTGGAACAACCGTGAAGAAATCATCTTTGACGATGCGCCAAAAGCAAAGAAATACACTTTGCAAGAAATCGAAGATAATAATTATAATATCGACCTTTGCGGCTATCCGCACGAAGAAGAAGAAATCCTCGCACCGCAAGACTTAATCAATAATTACCGTGAAAAGCGTGCCAGTTTGGATGCTGATATTGATAGAGTTCTCGGTGAAATTATGGCGCTTTTGGGTGGTAAAAATGAAGGCTGAACAATTAAGAAAATCCATACTTCAATTAGCAATTCAGGGTAAACTCGTTCCGCAAGATCCTGCCGACGAGCCTGCCTCCGTTTTGCTTGAACGTATCCGCGCAGAAAAGCAACGACTGATAAAAGAAGGTAAAATAAAAAAAGATAAAGGCGATTCCGTCATCTTCAAAGGTGATGATAATTGCTATTATGAGAAGACGGGTTCGGAAGTCAAAAATATTACCGATGAAATAGATTTTGACTTGCCCGACGGTTGGGAATACATTAGATTATCGACGGTTTGTTGGTTGGGCGACACAAAGAAAACAAGTGGAGAAACTCTACCTTATTTGGATGCAAAAACTTTGCGTGGAAAAACAGATATAGCATATTTGAATGAAGGTAAAGTTGTAGATTGCGGAACGAAGGTTATTCTTGTAGACGGTGAAAATTCAGGAGAAGTTTTTAATGTCCCATTTCGTGGCTATATGGGTAGCACTTTCAAAATTTTGGGTGCATGCAAGGAGTTCAATATACATTATCTCAATACAATTTTAGATTTTTATAAAGACGTATTCAGAGATAGTAAAATCGGAGCCGCTATACCACATTTGAATAAAAGCCTGTTCAAATCATTGATTATTGGATTACCGCCGCTTGCGGAACAAGAACGAATTGTAGCCGAGATTGAAAAGTTTGAGCCGTTAATTGCCGAATATGATAAATATGAACAGCAGGCAACGAAACTTGACGGCGAAATTTACGATAAACTCAAGAAGTCTATTCTGCAATACGCCATTCAAGGCAAACTTGTTCCGCAAGACAGTAACGACGAACCCGCGGCGGTATTGCTCGAACGCATTCGTGCCGAGAAAAAGGCTCAACTCGGTAAGAAATACGTTGAAAGTTATATCTACAAAAGTGATGATAACTGTTATTATGAGAAGATCGGAAAAAATGAGCCCGTTTTATTAGAAAATCTGCCTTTCGATATTCCCGACAGTTGGTGCTGGGCAAGACTCGAAAATGCGGTCAATATCAATCCGAGAAACAATATCGACGATAATTTAGATGTTTCTTTCGTAGAAATGAAGTCAATAATGGACGGCTTTAATAATGCGTTTTGCTATGAAAAACGAAAATGGCGAAATGTTAAAAGCGGTTTCACTCATTTTAAGAACGGTGATGTTGGTTTTGCAAAAATTACACCCTGTTTCCAGAATAGAAAATCCGTTGTTTTTCACAGTTTGGAAAATTGTTATGGCGCTGGAACTACGGAATTGCATATTCTTCGAGCATATTCCGATACAATTTTTTCGGCATATCTGCTATATTTCGTAAAATCGCCGTATTTTATCGAACACGGGAAAATTAACTTTTCAGGCACTGCTGGGCAGCAACGCTTTGGCACAGATGCAGTAAAACATACATTTATACCGATACCACCATACAACGAGCAACTTCGTATCTGTAATCAAATAGAAATAGTATTAGATAAATTAAAAGACGAGAATTAAATCTCGTCTTTTAATTTGCTGAAAATAACGTTAATTTGCTCAATAATACGCTTTTGTTCGGCTAATGGCGGAACAGGAAAGATTATTCGTCCAAGCGCCTTCGTAGATAACCCTTGAATACCTATACCTTTGCCACCGATTATGCCTGATTGCTTATAAAGATATAAAACGCAATAATACAATTTCGTTTCAACGGCAGAATACGCTCTTAATCTGTGTATATGATTCTGAATGCACATAGGGATATCATAATTCCATATTGCCGCTCTGCCAATATCTCCACCTTCGCATACCAATAAATCCCCATTTTTAAGAGAGCATTTGTCTACTTCTTCGTCGGTAAACAGCATCTTTTTCAACGAATCTAATTTGAAATAGTTCCAATACAAATTTGACGTGGTTATATACTCTCTGTAATTTCCTTTTGTATTTGCAGAATTTAATGCTTTACCGGTGTTATGCTGAAACAAAGTGTCAACCCGCGCCCATTCCCACGAATCAGGTATATCAAACGGTATTTCGTCGGTTATATTTTTCGTTTCCGAGCCGACCTTCTCGTAATAACAGAAATAATCTCTTGTCCACTGCCGTTTAACTTAAAGAAAACTTCCGTAAATAGTAAAATATAAGCACACTATTTTAGGAGGTTTAACGAAAATGTTAGACGAATTTGAAAAGCATTTAAGACAGAAAAATCTGTCTGAAAACACGATTTCCGCATACCTGTTGACAATACGAATGTATAATCAGCTTTCGGGCGAAATCACCAAGCAAAATCTGTTGGCTTTTAAGGGTTATCTTATGGAAACATATAAGCCTAAAACCGTGAATTTGCGTATTCAGGCAATAAACAAATATCTTGAATTTATCAAAAAAGATAAATTGCGTCTGTCAGCGGTTAAAATTCAACAAAAAAACTTTTTAGAAAACGTTATCAGCGATGCCGATTACAAGTTTTTGAAAAACAGCCTTAAAAAGGACGGCAATTTGGAATGGTATTTTGTTGTGCGCTATCTTGCGGCAACGGGAGCGCGTGTAAGCGAATTGATACAAATCAAGGTGGAACACGTTTTCAAGGGCTATTTCGATTTGTATTCCAAAGGCGGCAAACTTCGGCGGCTTTACATACCGAAAAAACTAAAAGTCGAAACGGAATCGTGGCTGAAAGAAAAAAGCGTTGCGAGCGGGTACTTGTTTTTGAATAGGTTCGGCGAACGAATTACCGTGCGTGGAATTTCACAACAACTAAAAAATTATGCAATCAAATATGGGCTGAATCCGAAAGTAGTATATCCGCACTCTTTCAGGCATCGTTTTGCAAAGAATTTTCTTGAAAAGTTCAACGATATATCTTTGCTCGCAGACCTTATGGGACACGAAAGCATTGAAACCACACGAATTTATTTGCGAAAAACCGCAAGCGAACAGCAAGAAATTGTTGATAAAATTGTAACGTGGTAATAAAAAAGTTGGCAGAAGGATCTTGATTTTTAATTTTTTTAAGATATAATAGTAAAAAGGCTTGATTTTTTATCCGGAAAAGCTTATAATAATTATACTTGATAACAAAAAAGTTATCAAAATGCATATAATAAGGATGGAAATAATCAGGCGTGTTCGAAATTAAAATCTACGAAACGCCAGCAGGTAATAGACCGTTTGAAAAATATATTGAAAAACTATTAAAGCAACACAAAGAAGATGAAGTGTATGAACTTCGCGCTTATTTGAATAAATTGAAAGAGTTTGGTTATAAAATCAATGAAGAATTTAAACCACTTGCTATTAAACTTTTACGTGAAGATATATATGAATTGCGCCCATCATCTTCAAGAGTTTTTTTCTTTTATTTTAGGAATGGTGTTTTTATTATTCTACATGGCTACGAAAAAAAACAAAATAAAACAGATCCAAAAGAAATAGAAAAGGCTATTTTAGAGAAAAAAGACTATATAAAAAGGAGCGAAAAATGAAAGATTTAATCAGTTTAGATCAAATGCTTGATAATATAAAATCAAAAAATGAAGAATCTAAACTTTCGATTGAAGCATCCGAAAAAACTATAGCAATAATAAATAAAATTGTTAAAGCAAGAGAAAGTCTGGGTTTAACTCAAAGAGAATTAGCTAAAAAATGTGGTATTAAACAACCTGCACTTGCAAGAATTGAAACATTTAAGGTTGTTCCACAAATTAACACATTAATTAAAATTGCGCAGGCGGTAGGCGTTAACATCGAAGCGTTTACCGATATAGAAAGCAAGCAAATGCAAGTGTGTTTTTCAATAAGCCACATTGCAATTAATTCAACATGGTATAATAATGGTATAGGAGGTTATTTATGGAGACAAAATTCAACAGTTTAACATTAATGGTAAATGAAGCATCTATAAAAAACAATAATTTGCCTGTTGGCGAGTTTAAATTAAATCCACAAATACAGAAAAAAATAGGGAAAGCAAATTCTCCTGGAAACGCCTATGTTGTAGAGATTCGAGTAGAAATTCTTAATACGCCAGAAAATCCCTTCCCTATAGATTTAGTTGCGAGTTTGTCAGGAATATTCAATATTGAAGGCGATAATGTAGAAGATATAAATAATTTCTTACAATTGCAAGGATTTCAAATGGTGTTTCCATACTTACGTTCATTAGTCGCTAATATGACAGCTAATGCTATGATGCCACCAATCTTTTTACCTATTGTTTATGCAAATCAATTTGAAGAAAAACCAATAACAGAATAATTTGAAAAGACCTTCTAACAAGAAGGTCTTTTCCTTATAGTTTAGCAAATATTTCGTCGATTTTTTCTACGATTCGTTTTTGTTCGGCAAGCGGCGGCACAGGAAATAAAAAAGTCCGAATAGCATTTAAAGATATATTTGCAATAGTTGTCTTTGTGGCACGATGTACAGCGTAATCTAAGAATGATTTCGTTTCTAAAACAACACGGACATATTCTTTTGAGATGTCTTTTGATAATGAAATATAGCACGCACTTTTTCCTAAAATGATAGGCTCGTTATTATAGTACGCAATATTTCCTAGTGTTCCATTGATAGACAATAAAATCGTGTTTAATGTTAATGGTTTGCGATGTAGTAAAAATTCATTTTCATTTACTTTTTTAGTAGAATCCTTTAAAACTATCTTCCCGCCAACAAGATTATTTCCGTTGATAAAATAATATTTACCATTATCATCAAAGTTAGGTGTACCATGAATGCCGTCGCCAATAATTTCAGTAATATTACGAAGTCTTTCCCATATCCAACCGATAGGTAAATCGTACGGGATTTCTTCGGTAATATCAACGTCTTTTCCGTTTATATGTTCGTAATAACAGTTATCATCACTTTTGTAGATATAACTTTCAACGTATTTTTTGCCGAGTTGAGCCTTCTTTCCGGCACGGATACGTTCAAGCAATACCGCCGCAGGTTCGTCGTTACTGTCTTGTGGAACAAGTTTGCCTTGAATAGCGTATTGCAAAATAGATTTTTTGAGTTTATCGTAAATTTCGTCGTCAAGTTTTGTAGCCTGTTGTTCGAGTTTATCGTATTCGACAATCAGTGGCTCAAACTTTTCAATCTCGGACACAATTCGTTCTTGTTCCGCAAGCGGTGGCATGGCAAACAATAAATTTTTAAGGGAGTTAACACTAACACCGCCAATTATTCCTGTCGTTTTTTCTTTGAAAATTTGCGTAAATATCGGATTCTGAAGATAATAATACAGATATTTAGGGTTGATACCAATGGGTTCAAAAGCGCATAATTTATTTCCAAAGCAAACATCTTCCGTCAGTACACCAATTTTCCGTCCAGCACTTCCGCCTTCAATGCAGAGTAATGGTGTATTTATATGTGCGATACGAAAATTTCCTTGATTGTATGGTATTTTTACACCGTTTGTATAATTTATAGAATGGTCAAACCCAACATCTTTTGTGCCTATATAGTTATAGCCACTATCCAATCCCATATACTTTTTCTGTTTCTCTGCCTCATTTATACTATTACCCGTAAATATGTCCGCAATGGCACTTAAACGACAAAGTATCCAATTATCTGGCAAATCGAAAATTGAGGCTTCTTCATCAATAGAAACCGGTTCGTTTTTGCCTGTCTTCTCATAATAGCAATTATATTGATATAATATGAAAAATTGTCAATGATATTTTAGTGGTTTTTTAAAAATTTTTTCAGAAAAAG
>ERZ827168.541-NODE-541-length-60914-cov-13.208120_pt1 | contig 60914 bp, 61 predicted proteins | sample MGYA00519868_ERZ827168 | MGnify/ENA primary metagenome ERZ827168 (study PRJEB31778, sample SAMEA3449271) | human gut metagenome | biome: human gut; feature: human-associated habitat; material: faeces | place: United Kingdom | collected 2010/2012 ... | reverse complement strand
CAAAAAAAATAATAGAACAGATAGTCTAAATTGAGGTGACTATGAAAAAGAAATTAATATATATAATAATAATTGTATTTATTGCATTAATCGGACTAACAATATATAAGTATAAGGTTTATGAAAAAAACAAAAACAATTATTTCTTTTCGGATACTATACCAGAAAAAACTAAAAATAATATAGTTTATAGCGAGAAAAAAGATCAGGAAATTTATAAAGAATATATAATAACTAATGATTTAAAAGATGTGGAATATACTTATATAGATAATAATAAAAGTATAACGGGAAAAATATATATAGATGATAATAAAAATTTATATATAACAGATATAGTAAATAAGAAAATATATAAACCATCTAATGTTAAATTTAAAACAATGTTTAAAAAAGATTACCCATATAATAATATATACATATATTTAATATCTGAAGATAATAATCTTTACTTCTTACAGCTTAATGACAATGATATAAATAAAACTTCTGTAAAGCAGATATTTATGCCAGGAAAAATTTATAATTTTACTAAATTAGAATATACATTAGATGCATTTCCTAATAGCAATTCATTATTTGTATTAGCAGATGATGATAATGTATATGATGTAGCAACACTTATTAGATATAATAAAAATATTTTATCAATGTTTGATGATTTTTATGTTTATGATGATAATACTATTACAGATGTATATGGTAATGTAATTGTTGATAAAGATAATAATCTTTATAAAATAAAATATGCATTTGTTACATTTGATAATAATACTTTTTCTGGAAGCAATACAAAATTAATAATTACAGATAATAATGATTTAATTTATGAAAAGGATAATGCACAGGTAATGGGTTTATTTAATAAAAAAGTAAAAGATATTAGTTTTGATGAAAAAGTAGTTGGAAAAGCAGGAAAATTGATAATAACATTTAAAGATAACTATAAAATAAAATTAGATGCAGCATGTAATAAATATTTTTGTATAAATGAGATAGAAGAATAGCGATATTCTTTTTCTTTTGAATTTATAAATATTTTATAGTCCATAATAATTATAGGTGATACAGTGAATAAAGAAATTGATACAAAAAAAGTAAATCAATTATTAAGAATAAGTAGTAAAATTCTAAAAAAGATGTATATTTTGATATTTATAATAGCAATTTATATATCTATTTTAATATTAAATAAATTAAATGTAATGTTATTTATCACAACATTTTTACGTATATTATCTCCATTATTTATAGGAGTAGTAATTGCTTGGTTATTAAGACCTATAATTAAATATCTTTCTAATAATGGATTAAATAAAATATTAGGATGTATAATACTTTATATAATAATATTCTTTATTTCATATTTACTAATAACTGCATTCGTACCAATTTTTATAAAAGAATGTAATGAATTTATTAAAAATATTCCAAGTTTTATAGATAATTTAATTGATTATATTACCAAAACATTTCATAACTTAAAAATAGATTTTAATTCACTAAAAAAAGATTCACTTTCCATATTAAATAAATATATGATAGATAAAACATATACTATTCCAATTACATTAATAAATATTTTAAAAGGTGCATCTTCTATTTTATTAGGAGTTATAATATCATTTTACTTATTAATTACAGATACTTCATTTATAGACGAATCACTAAATAAATATTTAAAAAAAGATACTTATGAATTATTACTAAAAACAAATACAATCCTTAGAAATTATGTAAAAGGAACACTACTAAGTTCATTTCTAGTATTTATATTAACTAGTATAATGTTTTACATATTTAATTTAAATGGAGCACTCTTACTTGGATTTATTTGTGGAATTACAAATATAATTCCATTTATAGGTCCATATATAGGTGCAGTAATACCCATTTTAATTGGCTTTACAAAAGGAAGTACCTTTGGTATACTCATAATGATAACAATATTTATTATTCAAGCAATAGAAGGTAATATTATACATCCCATAATAATGAGTAAAAGCATAAATATTCATCCAGTAACTGTAATAATTAGTTTACTCGTATTTGGATATTTCTTTGGAGTAGTTGGTATGGTTATTGCCTCCCCATTAATTGCAATATTAAAAGAATTATATTTTTATTTAATAAAAAAATATAACAGTTATAAAAGAAGTATAAGTAGGTGATAAAATGAATAAAATAATTGCTATAGTTGGTATGTGTGGTAGTGGTAAAAGTGTAGTATGCGATTACTACGAATCACTTGGATTTACAAAAATATATTTTGGAGGAGTAACCCTTGATAAAATAAAAGAAGAAGGTTTAGAAATAAATGAAAAAAACGAAAAATATATGCGAGAAAAACTAAGAAAAGAATATGGAATGTCCGCATATGCAATAATACTTTTACCTAAAATAGAAGAAAGTTTAAAAAAAGGGAATGTCGTACTAGATGGACTTTATTCATGGGATGAACTAAAAGTATTAAAAGAAAGGTTCAAAGAAAATTTAATTGTACTTTCAATTGTAGTTGATAAACATATTAGATATGAAAGAATCTCCAAAAGAGATATAAGACCATTAACAGAAGAATCAGCAATAAGTAGAGATATATCAGAAATAGAAAATCTAAGTAAAGCAGGTCCAATTGCATATGCAGATTACTATATATTAAATAATAGCGATATTGATACATATTTAAACGACATAAAGAAAATATCAGAAGAAATACTAAAATAAAAACAACTAAACATTTTACTCATTTGTAATATATTATTGACCCATAAGTAATTATGTTGTGCACTTTTGCATATAATGTACTGCTACTTAGTAGCAGTAAAAAAGCGGTGATTCAGACCATAACAGGATCTTAAAAAAGAAACTAGAGAGCAAACTCTAGTTTTACTTTACTTTGAGTATAACAAAAACAATCGATTTAATACTAAAAATTAATAAAGTTATTCATTAACTTTATTTTTTCTGCTATAATCAAAGAGGTGGTAATATGTCTAAAGTAAATAAATATTTAAAAAGAGTTAAAATAATATCAGATAAAAATAATAAGAGTTTTATAATAACAATAATTGATATAATAATTTCTTATATATTTTATGGGGTAACTCTAACAGATTATGAAAATTATGAATTTTGCAAAAAAAGCATGAAAGAAAGAAAAAAATATGCTGTTGTAAGAACTCAAAATAAATTTTATGAAAGAGTTAGTCCATCAAAATATAAAGAATTTTTTACAATAAAACCCAACTTCCTTAAAAATTTTAAAAAGTATATAGGAAGAAGTTACTATATTCCTGAATTTGGGATAGATAAATTAAATGAATTTTTAAATAACAACAAAGAGTTTATAATAAAACCAATTGATGGATTAGGTGGTGCTGATGTAAGAAAAGAGTCTTCAAAAAATATTAAGAATATAAAAGATTTTATGAAAAAACTAGAAGATGAAAACTTATTCTTAGAAGAACTAATTATTCAACATAAAAAAATGAGTACATTATGTAAAGAATCAGTTAATACACTTAGAATAATGACATTTGTAAATAATGGTAAATCAGAAATATTATATGCAGTATTAAGAGTTGGAAATGGAACTTGTGAAGTTGATAATTTTCATAAAGGTGGTATGGGAATAGAAATAAATACAAGAACTGGTAAATTAAGAGGTAATGGTATTGATAAAGATTTAAATGAATACAAAAAACATCCAGTAACTAATATTTATTTTGATAAATTTCAATTACCTTTTTGGGATGAAACAAAAAAACTTGTACTTAATGCTGCTTTGGTAAATGAAAATATTAAAGTAGTTGGATGGGATGTTGCAATAACAAAAACAGGTCCAATTTTAGTAGAAGGAAATAGACGCCCTGGATTTGATATAGTTCAAGTGGTAAGTAAAAGAGGAAGAAAAGATATAATGTATCATGTAGAAAACAAACTTAATGAAAGGTAGTGCTTTATGAAAAAAATAAAAATGTTAGTAATACCAAGTTGGTATCCAAATGAAAAAGATCCATTATGGGGAAATTACTTTATAAAACAAGCAGAGGCATTAAATGATTATATAGATGTTTCTATGCTATATATTAATAGAATCGGCTTAAAGGAACTAAATAAATATTATAATGAAAAGAAAACAGATGGATTTAATAAAACTCTATATAACTTTAATTTTTACAAAAAAACAATTATAAATTATAAATCAGTTAGTTTAGATTATGCATTTAAAAAATATAAAAAAGCTGCATATGATGCATATAAAAAATATATTCAAATAGTAGGAAAACCAGATATTATATTAGTTCAAAGTATACTTCCAGGAGGAATTGCGGCTAAATATATAAAAGAAAAAGAAGGAATTCCATACATAGTACATGCTCATTCAGAAGCAATACTTACAAATCCTATTTATCAAAAATATGTTAACGAAATAGTAAAATATGCAGATGATTATATGGCAGTAAATAATAATATAAAAGAGAAAATAGAAGCTATTAGAAAAAAAGAATGTCATATTATTCCTAATTTTATAGATTGTAAAAAATTTGATTTAAGTAAAGAAAAGAAAACAGATGATTTTAAATTAGTAAGTATATGTAATTTCTATAAAGTAAAAAGTTTAGATGTATTACTTAAGGCACTTAATATTGTAGTAAATGAAAAAAATAAAAAGAATGTAAAATTAAAAATAGTAGGAACCGGTGAATATAAAGATTTCTATGAAAGTATTTGTCATAGTTTAAAACTAAATGATAATGTAGAATTTATGGGTTATGTAAATAACGATGAAATTCCTAATATTCTTTGTAATAGCGATGTATTATGTGTATCAAGTTCATTTGAAACATTTTGCATACCTATAGTTGAAGCATTTGCATCAGGTATACCTGTTATTACAACTAATTGTACAGGGCCTCTTGAAATAGTAGATAAATCTAATAGTGTAGTAGTACCAATAAATGATATAAATCTATTTGCAGACGCAATAATAGATGTAATGAACAATTACAAAAAATATAATAGCAAAGAAATAAAAAAATATGCATATGAAAAATATGACAAAAGTACTATAAGTAAAAAAATAATTAAAATATGCGAAGATGTAATAAATAAGAAAAAAAGTATCAAGTGATACTTTTACATCATATGCATTGCATTTGGATACGCATTCTGGTTATACATATCAGGCAAGCTTGTATTATAAGAAGTTTCAGTATTATAAATACCATTATTACTTTCTAATCTAGATACTCTTGTATCTAATCTTTTTACAATTCTTTCTAAAGAATTTATTCTATTTTCAAGCTCATTTACACCAGGCATAATAGGATACATACCTTGCATATTTACATTTGGATAGGGCATAAACATAGGATTATTTCTATCTGATTTCATACATTCACCTAAAACCTTTCATTTAATTATATGCAAATTCAAAAAATTTGTTATAATTATACTTAGTTAGAGGTGAAAAATGAGATTAAGAAACATAAAAAACAAAGAAGAAATACTTAATAATAGCAAATATATTATATTAAATCCAAAAGAATATAAAGGAAAATGGAATAATGTATTTAAAAATAATAATCCAATTTATATAGAAATAGGAATGGGTAAAGGCAAATTCATATTAGAAAATGCATTAAAATATCCAAACATAAATTTTATTGGAATAGAAAAATATGATAGTGTTATAGCAAGGGCTATAAAGAAAATAGATGAACGCGAAATAAATAATTTAAAACTAATTAGAATAGATGCAAATGAATTAAATGATGTATTTGATAAAGAAATAGATTTAATATATTTAACATTCTCTGATCCATGGCCAAAAGATAGACATGCAAAAAGACGTTTAAGTCATAGCGATTTCTTAAAAATATATGATGATATATTTAAAAATTATAAAAAAATAGAAATGAAAACAGATAATAGAAAACTGTTTGAATATTCAGTTGTATCTTTTAGTAAATATGGATATGTAATAGAACAAATAAGTACAGATTTACATAAAGACGAAGAGAACATAATAACAACAGAATACGAAGATAAATTTGTAAAATTAGGACTTCCAATATACAAAGTTATATGCTTAAAAAAATAGAACATATTTAATAATAACTATTTATTAAATATTTTTTTTGTGTTAAAATATATCTATGATTATGGACACTTTTATATGTTCTGAAGGAAGTGATTATATATATGCTATTAGATGATTTTAACTTGGCTGCACTTTTTGGTTTAGGAGCAACACCAGTTGGTATTATCGCAGATATGATGAGGGTAATATTTTTCTTTTTAGATTCAATTGTGTATAGTTTAATACCAGTAGTTTATAGAGGAATATTTGCTTTATATGATATAGATAAAATAATAGGCGTGGGGAATACTCAGAATCTATTAAATACAGCAAAAGAAACTGTTTATTCGTTTCTTGCTATTTTTATGTTCTTTAGAGTTGCTTTTTCACTAATTACTATGTTAGTAGACCCATCTTTAATAGATGATAAAAGTAAAGGAGCAAAAAAAATAGTACTAAATATTTTTATATGTTTAGGACTTATTGTTGTAGTACCAGTTTTCTTTAGAGTAGCAAAAAATATTCAAACAAGGGTACTGGAAGAAAAAATTATAGAAAGAGCTGTTGGCGGAGATATTTATTCAAATGATCAAAATTATAATCTAGGGAATGAACTAGCACTTTCTACATGGAGCGTATTTTTACAGCCAGTAGTAGATGAAGGAGATGCCTATGATGCATGGAAAGGTGTTTTCGAAAGTGGAAATCCAACAATATGGCCTCTACCAGTCCTAGCAACTCACTTAAATGATACAACAGGAGGTATTTTAGGAGGATTGGCTACTAAAATAGCAGAAGTAGCAGCAATCTTAAGAGCAACTGGTACAGTCACATATCAACTAGGATATATATGGTTAATATCTGGTTTAGTTGGAATTTATGTAGTTTGGACAATGATCAAATTGCTTATTGATGTTGCATATCGTTCAATTAAATTCTTACTATTAGAAGTTATTTCACCAATTGCAATAATTTCTTACATAGATCCAAAATCATCAGAAAAAGGATTATTTAGCAAATGGTTATCAGAAACACTAAAAACATACTTATCATTGTTTATAAGAATATTCATATTTGCAATGGTTTCAGTAATACTAAAACAAATTTCAGTTAGTTCGTTCTTTGACGAAGGAAACATACTTACTAGATTATTTTTCATACTTGCACTTGTTGCATTTATGAAAACAGCACCTAAGTTTATAGATAACTTATTTGGAACAGAAATATCTAAGGGTAGTGATACTAAGTTTGCATCTGATTTGCTAAGAGGCGGGTTAGGAGCAATTGGTGGAGCAGCGACTGGAGCAATTGGTGGTGCTGTTGTTGCAGGAAGAAAAAACCTGCCTATGGGACGAAGTGTATGGGAAGGTGCTAAAAAGGGCTTAACTGGTGGATTTTCTTCGGCAAGAAAAGGAAGTTTCATGGATTATGGAAAAAATCTAATATCAGGAGCTTCAGGACAAGCTGCTAGAGAATATTTTGGATTAGCTAAAGAAGCGGATGAAAGAAAAGCTTTAAGAACAAAAGAACGTGCTGAAGCAGCATCTGACACATACGATGCACTTAAGAGCAGTTTTGGTTACAAGGATGCTCCTGATGCTATGACTAAGGCCACAAAACTTGCAGATGCATTTAGGACGAAAGGTATAAGATTTGATCCTGTAGCGAATGCAAAAGATAAAGAACTTAATAAAGCGTTATTGGATGCTGATGAAGCTGATTTAAAAGACGCTTCATTAATGACTGAAAGAGGCAAAGTTCTTGACACGGCACTTGCATATAGAAAATTAGTAGACGATGGAACAATATCACAAGATATGGCTGATAAGTTAACAATGCAAGCAATTAGAAAGTATAACAAACTTGCCGCTTCTAAACATTATGCAAGAGCTAAAGGCGATTTGAACGACGCTTCAGCAAGAGCAATCCAATTAGAAGTTAGTTATGATGGAAAATCTGCAACAGAACTTCAATCAATTGTTACATCTAAACAGCTTTCGAATTATCAAGAAATTTTAGGAATGTCGGTTTCTGGAATTTCAGGAATAGAAAATATGAGTGTTGCTGATATAGAAAGAACATTAAGAATAACAATTTCAGATGATAAGAGAGAAAAGATAAACAATATAAGAAATAAATCTAACACTTTACGTACAACAGTTGACAAAAAAGAAATTTCTGAATTTGTTGCTGATATAGATAAATTTACTGAAAAAGCGGTTGCTGCAGATGGTGTTTCTGGAAAATCAGAAGCATTACTAGGAAAAGCAAATGCTGCTGTAGATGAAGAAATGAAAATCTCTAGTAAGAGTTCTGAATTTATTAAAAGAGTTCAACTTGGAGATAAGTATAGGGGTAGATAGGAGGTTAGCTTATGATAAATGGTGGTTATTTGATACCAGCAAATACAAAAAAAGGTCAGTTGATATTTGGTATATTCACAACAGTAGATTTAATGCTATTTGGAACAGGAGTTGGAATATCAATAATACTATTATTGGCAATTGGTGCTAGTGAAACAATAAATGCTATAGTTTGTTTAATACCAGCTTTAGTATGTGGTTTCCTAGTACTACCTATACCAAATTATAGAAATGTTAGAAATTTTATAGTTTCGGCTTATCAATTTCTAACTAATCAAAGAATATATAAGTGGAGAGGATGGTGTTTGTATGAGCAAGCAAGGGAAAGGAAGCAATAGACCTGCAGAAGCTTGGATGCCAGTTAGAAACATTTCTAACGGGACAGTAATATTAGACAACAATGAAAAAGTAACAGGTGTAAAAGTAACTCCGAGAAACATATTTATACTTGATGAAGATGCACAACAAAATGTTATTAGGGGTTTAAGCAACTTTTACAATACTATTGATTTTGAGTTTTGGTTAATAGTTTCTGATAGAGTGGTGGATATTTCTTTATATCAATCTCAGTTACAACTTTTATATAATAATGTTTCTAAACCAAAATTAAGAAAACTTATTATGCAAGATATAAATAAAGGTAATTCGTTTATGAATAATAATGTTGTTGATACCGAGTATTATATTTTGTTTAGAGAAAAGAATCCAGATTTAATACAAAAGAAAATAAGGGCTATAATAAATGGACTTGCTCTATGTGGTTTGGATTCAATGCAAACTACTAATGAAGATTTAAGAACATTGATAGATAACTTTATCAATGGAGGAGTTAGAACTCAGTTTGGGACGGTGATGCCTGTATGAATTTAAAAACAGAATTAGCACCTAAGGGATTAGAATTTAGGTCAAGTGACTTTGTAATGAGTGATAAATATTGTACTATACTTACTGTTATATCTTATCCAAGATTAATTGGTGAAGGGTATTTATCTTCACTTACAAGTATGCCTGGTATAAAAATAGTAATAAGACATATTCCAGTACCTTTTTCTAGTTTACAAAAGATGATTAATAAGCAGGTTGCAGACTTAAGGCAAAGATATACAGAGGAAAATGATAAAACTACAAAAGAAAGATATAGACAAGATGTTGAATCATTAGAGTTCTTTATTTCACAACTCGCATCATCTCAATCAAAGATATTTGATTTTCAAATGCATATTTTGATATCTGCTGATAATGAAGAAGATTTAAATATGAAAAAGTTAACTGTGAAAAATTATCTTGAAGCGATGGATATGAGAGCAATACCTTTAAGATTTGAACAAGAAAAAGTTTTAAAATCAATGTTACCAATATTCCCAAAAACAAGAGAGGTTGCAGATTTAGAAAGTAGAATAGGAACACCTATTCCAGCCCCTACAATTGCAGCTATGTACCCATTCATATTTGATAGTATAAAAGATGAGGGCTTGTCTACACTTCTTGGAGTAGATTTCTCAGGTGGTGTAATATTATTTAATCAATTTTTATTCCAATTAAGAAAAGAAAATAATAGAAATAATGCAAATTTAATAATATTAGGTACATCAGGTAGTGGTAAAAGTACAAGTGCTAAACTTATTTTAAGAGGACATATTAGAAATGATTATCAAATTGTAGCAATCGATCCAGAGGGTGAACTTGAAGAAATGGCTTCACTTTATGATGGAAACTTCATTGATTTAGGTAAAGGTGGAGAATTTGGAATGATAAATCCACTTGAAATAGTAATAGATGCTGATGAAGATGAAATAAGACAGGGATTGGGTTATACAGTTTTAACTAAATCATTACAATTTCTAAAAGCATTTATGAAATATTATGATCCATCAATTGGAGAAGATTTACTTACATTATTTAGTGAAGTAGTACAGGATACATATAAGAGATTTGGAATAGATTTTAATACAGATTTTAGTAAATTAACATCTAATGATTATCCTACATTTAGTGATGTATATGCAACTATAAGAGGTAGATTATCTCAATATATGTCAAAAACTAATGAACAAGATATAATGGAAAGATTAGAGATAAAAATAAGACCATTAACTAAAGAATTAAAATATTACTTTGATGGTCATACAACTATAACAGGTAATAAACATTTTATAGTATTTAATATAAAAGAACTTATGAATTCAGAAGTAAATGTAAGAAATGCATTATTCTTTAATATATTGAAATATGCATGGAGTTTATGTTTAAATAAAAATGAAAATACAGTTTTATGCGTAGATGAAGCACACGTATTATTAGGAGCAAATAATGCACTTGGAGCAGAATTTTTAGCACAAGTTCAAAGACGTGCTAGAAAATATAATACTGGTTCAATTATAATAACTCAACAACCAAGTGATTTCTGTGATCCGTCAGTAATTACACAAGGTAAAGCAATATTTGATAATGCCTCATATTACTTAGTAATGGGTCTTAAAAAACAAGCTGTTGAAGATTTATCATTACTTATTGATTTAAATGATAATGAAAAAGAAAGTATAAAAAGATATAGTCAAGGAGAAGCATTATTTGTTTGTGGTAACAGAAGAGTTAGAATGAATGTTACTGTTACTCCAGAAGAATTAGAATCATTTGGTAGTGCTGGAGGTTTATAATAGCGAGGAATATAATGAATAGAATTTTTAGACGTTTTATAAATTATATAAGAAAAGAAAAAAAGCAAATAATATTTGCTCTTTTTGCATTTATTATATATTCATTATATTATTTAATATTTAAAGAAAATAGCGAAGTAATTAGTATGGCAGCACCAGTAGTTGTTGCTGGTGCAGTAGCAGCTGGTGGTGCAACAACTGGAGCAGTTGCAGCAGGTACAACTGCAGCAGGAACTGCAGCAACCACAACTGCAGCAGGAACTGCCACAGCAGGTGCTACTACAAGTGGAACTCTAGCCACCGCAAAAGGAACAGCTAGTGGAGCAGTGCAAACTGCAAATACAGCAAAAAGTGCAGCGAATACTGCAAACATACAAACAACAGTTAAAAGACCAGTTAATACAGAAGTAAATGCCGGAAAGACAGATATTGGTATGAGAACTGGCAACACACCTGATGCGTTAAAAGGTATAAAAGAAAAAAATACTAGTTTAGATCCTGCAACATCAAAGAGTGCACAAAAAGAAGCAAGTACAAGCGAAGTGGAAAAAGCAAAAAAATGGAGTAAAAAAGATAGCTTATCACCTGAAACATCTAATGACGATGAAGAAAATGAGACTGAATTAGAAGAGGGCTCAAGTGCAGTTTTAAAAAAAGGAAATTTAACTAAAATATTTGTAGGTGGTATATTTGGATTTATATTAGTAATACTATTTGGAATTCCAATTTTACTAGTATCTATAGGTACTCCAGTTTCTTCAATAATCAAAGTTACTGATTGTAGTTCAGTAGAAGGTAGTGGTTGTGAAGAAAATGGTTTAGCATCTTTTATTGAAAAGGCAAAGAATTTCTTTTTATATGGAAGTTTTGAAAAGAGCAATAAATTAATAGCTACAAAAGCAGTAGAAACATCAAATGAAATATTTGAAGAAACTGAGGTTAATATAAATATACCATTACTTTTATCAACCGTTTTTTCGGACGTTACTGATTCCTTTGAAAAATATGAAACAGATGATCTTACAAATGTTAATGGAAAAAATCTTTTAGATAGATTAAAATACTTTAAAGAAGTAGGTCTATTTCAAATCATAGAAGATAGTGCAGTTTTCGAATGTAAAGCAAAAGAAGTTGATGGAAAAATGACATATTATACAGTTATTGATACAAGTTTTACTGATCCATCTACTATTACTGAAACTGAATGTAATGAAGAAAATGTGGGCAAACTTATAAAGGAGACAGTTTATCAATTAAATATAGAAAAATATTATGAATTACTTAAAGAAAAGAAAGATATATTAGCAAAAATATATGGAGATGAACAAGTTTCTACAAAAGAAGGACTTGAACAAGTTATTGACAGTATAAGAATGAATAGAGAAGTATTTAAAATTTTATATGAAGATGAAACTGAAGAAAATGGTAGTACTGGTAATATTCCTTTATCAGTAATGCGTGATCAAAATATTAACTTACAATCACCATTAAAAGGAAACATAGGTGTTACATCCCCATATGGTAATAGAACAGGTATTTTTGCAGGAAGACACTTAGGCATGGATTTAGTATCTAACGATAAAAACATTTATGCAACGGGTGATGGAGTAGTAACAAGAGCGAATACAGAAACACTTGGAGGAAAAGTTATCGAAATAACACATACTACATCTGATGGAAAAAGATATGTATCTCAATATGGACACTTAAGCCAATTCTTAGTTAGTGTTGGTGATAGAGTTAAAGCAGGTGAAATAATAGGAATTATGGGAGATACTGGAAAAACCTCAGGAGTACACTTACACTTCCAAATGTGGAATGTAGATACAAAAGAAACATACAATCCAGCAAATTTATTTAATACTAATTAATAACACTTTATTATTAGTTTTAATTTTGATATAATCTATGTAGTTTAATAATAATTAAGAGGGTGAGAATATGAAATTGAAATTTAGAGCAGAACCCAAAGATATACTATACTTTATATTATTTTCAATTTTTCTATTTTATTTAATAGCAGTTGGTATAGGGAATATAACAAGTTTATCAAGTAAGGGAACCTTAGTTGGTTTCAATCCGTTTCCTGGTTTATCAAAAGAAAATATATTTAGTACAATACTATTTTTTATAATCGCAAATATGGCAATACTTCTTCTCGTGTCATCATATTTCTTTGATAGAGAAAAGGGCATTGGCTTTGCAAAAGAAAAAAAAGTTGGAGATGGTTATTCAAAATGGGCAAAACCAGAAGATATAAAAAAATCACCTGGAGTAAAAGAAGTTCATGAACCTGATTATACATATGATGCTGCAGGAGTACCATTATACTCAGAAAAAGGAAAAATTTGGGTTGATGACGGAGAGAGTCATAGCTTAATTATAGGAGCAACAGGTAGTGGTAAAACATATTGTATAGTTAATCCACTAGTTCATATTCTTGCAAAAAAAGGCGAGTCAATGGTTATTACAGATCCTAAAGGTGAAATATATGAAAACAATGCAAACTTCTTAAGAGATAGAGGTTACAATATACTTTTACTTAATTTCCGTAACCCACAAAAGGGTAATATGTGGAATCCACTATCGCTTCCTTACATACTTTATAAAAGTGGAAATTACGATAAATCAAACGAATTACTTAGAGATTTAGCAATAAATATACTTCACGAAGAAAAAACAGATGATCCATTCTGGCAAAACACATCAGCTGACTATTTCGTCGGTTTAGCACAAGGATTATTTCAAGATGCAGATGAAAAATATATAAATATAAATTCAATAATTCAAATGCTTACAGTAGGTGAAGAAAAATATGGCGCATCTACATATGCAAAAGAATACTTTAAAATGAAAGATTCATCTAATCCTGCATATATAAACGCAGCAGGAACAATTGATGCACCAAATGATACCAAAGGAAGTATTATATCTGTATTTAGACAAAAAATAAATATATTTGCAATGGCTGAAAACTTATCTGAAATGCTATCAAAAAGTGATTTCGATATGATGGATATAGGAAGAAGAAGAACAGCAGTATTTCTAATTATTCAAGATGAAAAAAGAACATATCATGCTCTTACTACTATATTTGTAAAACAGTGTTACGAAAGCTTAATAGATGTAGCACAAGAAGCAGGAGGTAAACTTCCAGTAAGAACAAACTTTATTCTTGATGAATTTGCTAATATGCCCGAATTAAAAGACGTAACAACAATGATTACCGCAGCGCGTTCAAGGCAAATAAGATTTAATTTAATAATACAAAACTTTGCACAATTAAACCAAGTATATGGTAAAGAAAATGCAGAAACAATTAAAGGAAATTGTGGAAATATGATTTACTTATTAAGTAGTGAACTTAATGCACTAGAAGAAATAAGTAAACTATGTGGTGATAGAAAAGTTAAAGGTAAGAGTAAAGACAAACCAGATGAAACTAGACCACTAATATCAGTAACAGATTTACAACGCCTTAAATTTAAAGATGCAATTGTAAAAAAACAACGTGTTGATCCATTCCAAACAAAACTTAAAGGTGTAGATGAATATAACTGGAATATTCCAAAATATGAAAAAGCAACATATCCAAGTAGAGAAAAACATTCAATAGAACTATTTGATTTAAAAACATTTGTTAAAGAAAAGAAAAAAGATAGTATTATGGAATCTGGCTTTGGAATAGAAAGACCTACAATTATGCCTCCATTTTCAAGAAACGTACCAACTAAACCAAAACTTGAAGAAGATGAATTTGATGTTGATGAACTTATAAAGAAAATAGATGCGAAAATTGCAGAACTTGAAAAAGAAGATGCGGAAAATTGCAAAAAGTTAAATGGTAAATCAAATGAAGTATCTTTCGAAAATTTGAATAATGAATCTCTTGATAAAATCGTAAATAATATTAAAGATATAAATCAAGACAAAAAACCAACATACAATAATGATGATTTAAGAAAAATTGTTGAACCAAGCAAAGACAACGCAGTCAAAGTAAGTGCTGATATTGATAAAATAATAGAAAAAATAGAAGACGAAGATGTAAGTGATGATGAATTTTTTGATGATTTCTTCTTTGATGAATAACACTATATGTGTTATTTTCTTTTTCCATAGTAAAATATTATGAGCGAGTTAAATAATGTACCATAAAATATAATGGTGAAGTATATGAGTGTAAATATAAGATATTTAAAACCAAGTGAAACTATATTAATAGATATAAGAGAATCATACGAATATAAAATGGGTCATATAGAAAATGCAATTAACATACCAAATGATCTTTTAGAACTAGTTCCAGAAAAATATTTAAAGAAAAATAAAGTATATTATTTATATTGTGATCTTGGTATAAGATCAGAACAATTATCAAAAATGTTAAATAAAAAGGGATATAAAACATTTTCTATAGAAGGTGGATATAAAGCATATAAAAAATCTAATGTAAATTGATTTAATATTAAAAAAATTGTATACTTATAATAGGTGATAGTATGAAAAAAAATGCATTTACATTAGTAGAATTATTAGCAGTTATTGCTATATTAACTATAATAATGGTTATATCTGTACCACAACTTATTACAAGTTTAAAAAACAAAAAAACTGATGCACTTGAAAAAACAAAAGATTTATTAATTAGTGCAGCAAGAAATTACGTAATTGACTATGAATTAAAAGTTCCTACTTCTATTTCAATAGAAACATTATGTAAAAATGATTATTTAGAATGTCCAATAAAAAATCCAATAGATAATTCAAATCTAAACGGATATGTAAATGTTGATGACAATAAAGTATATGTATATTCAGATACAAGAGATTATATAACTATAAGAGATTATATAATAGACTTATATAACGACGAATCCTTAAGAACAAGTAATGGATTAAAAAAAGATAATACAGTAGATACAAACATAAGATATTATGGAAGTGATCCAAATAACTATGTAAGTTTTAATAATGAATTATGGAGAATAATAGGAGTATTTGGTAATAATGTTAAGTTAGTAAGAAGTGAAAAACTAGGTAACTTATCATGGGATAGTAGCGATTCATCAATTAACAAAGGTAATGGAATAAATCAATGGGGGGAAAGTACATATGGAGATGGAAGTTATTATGAAGGAGCAGATTTGCAAGTATATTTAAATAAAATGTATTATGGAGGAGATACTACTGTAACGTGTTATGATGGATACCAAAATTCAACAATAACGTGCCCAACAAATACATTAGATAGAACTGCAAAATTATTAATAGATAAACATACATGGAGTTTAGGCGCAATTGAGATGAGCATAGAAGATACCATTTCATTTTATAATGCTGAAAGAGGAACAGCAAATGGAAAAACATGTACAAGTGGGAATTATTGTAATGATTCAGTAATAAGAACAACAAAATGGACAGGATATGTAGCACTGCCATATATAACAGACTGGGCCTATGCAAGTAGTGAAAGTATATGTGAAACAAATATACAAACAAAAGATAGTTCAAATTTATTTGTATGTAAAAATAATAACTGGATGCAGAGAAGTGCATGGACATGGTATTTATCTCCCGGTGTCCAATCTGCAAATGCAAACTATGTATGGACTGTAAGTGGCAATGGAAACGTTGCTAATTATATAATGTTTGGTGCTATGAGTAAATTTGCTTATTATGGTTCCAATGTTGCACCTTCAATCTATTTAAAATCTAGTGTTTTAATGAAAGGTGGATCAGGAACAAGTAGTGATCCATACAAATTGGCTTAATAATAATACAAAATAAAAATACTAACTCAAATTAGTATTTTTTGATAGTTCAATAATTAAATCCATGTCATCATCACTAGCCATAATATTTTTATGTATTTTATTACACTTATCACACTTATATATTATTTTATAAGTATCCTTAAATTTCTCTATTCCAATTGGTTTTAATAATCCTAGACAACTATTTAATCTATCACCAGGATTTATATCAACATGCTTTGAATAAAGACAAAATGGACAATGATCTCTAGAAGTATAATTTAAAACTTCTACTTCTTTTTTACAGTTTTCACAAACAAAAGATTCATCTTTTTTACTAAATAATTTCATTAAATCACCTAGATAATTATATCACAATAAGTTATAATTGTACTAGGGAAGTGAATTTATGCATTACGTTACCAAAATAAATGAATTTGAAGGACCACTAGATTTATTATTACACTTAATAAAAAAATCAAACATAGATATATATGATATAAGTTTATCTGATATTACAGATCAATACCTAGAATACATACACCAAATGGAAGAACTTAACCTAGATATCGCAAGTGAATATTTAGTTATGGCAACAGAACTTTTAGAATATAAATCTAGAAGCTTACTTCCAAAAAAAATAGAGGATGACAAAGAAGAAGAAGATCCTAAAGAAGAACTAATAAAACGTCTTGTTGATTACAAAAAATATAAAGAAATTACTTCTGAATTTAAAAAACTAGAAGACATAAGAAGTGAAATATACACAAAAACTCCCTCTAATATAAATGAATATGACGAAAAAGTAATTAATAATAGCGAATTATCAGTAAACGATTTAATATCCGCATTTAAAAAATTTATTGATAGAAAAGAGTATGAAAAACCACTAAATACAAAAATAACTACAAAAGAGTTATCTGTAAGTGATAGAATAATAAAAATAAAAGAAATATTAAAAACAAAAAATGAAGTAAATTTTATTGATTTATTCGATAAACTAACAAAAGATTATGTAGTTGTTACATTTTTAAGTATACTAGAAATGAGCAAAAACAAAGAAATAGAAATAAAACAGGATAATAATTTTGGAAATATTATTATAAAGGAAGTGAAAGAGTGAAAGCTGTATTAGAAGGTATTTTATTTATTGTAGGAGATGATGGAATAACTATTCCTGAAATATCTAACATATTAGAAATAAGTGAAGAAGACGCAAAAAAACTTGTATTAGAGTTAAAAAATGATTACCTAAGTATAGATAGAGGACTTAGAATAGATTACTTAGGAAATTCATTAAAACTAACAACTAAAAAAGAACATAAAGAGTATTACAAAAAACTAATAGAAGAAAGCAATAATACCCTTTCACAAGCTGCTTTAGAAACACTTGCTATAATAGTATATAATGAGCCAATAACAAGAATAAAAGTAGATGAAATAAGAGGTATCTCATCATCACAAATGATAAGAAGATTAGTTGCTAAGGGCTTTATAAAAGAAGCAGGAAGAGAAAACATTCCAGGAAGACCAATATTATATAAAACAACAGATGATTTTCTTGATTATTTTGGTTTATCATCTAAAGAAGATTTACCTAAGTTAGAATATAAAGAAGAAGAAAAAGACGAAACGGATTTATTCTTATCAAAATATAAAGAGTAAGAGGTGTGAAATGACAAAAATACTTGTTAATCCAATAAATTTAAAACACATAGAATATCTAAATAATAAAGATATTGCTGGATATATTATAGGACTTAAAAATTATTCAATATTTCAAAATTTAAAACTAGATATTGATACCATAAAAAAACTAAATACTAAAAAAGAAATATATATATCCATAAATAAACCAATACATAATAACGAATTAGATGACATAAAAAACAAATTAAAAGAATTATCAAAAATAAATATAAAAGGTATTTTATATGAAGATATAGCAATATTTAATATAAACAAAAACCTAAATTTAAACTTAAATTTAATATGGAATACAATGCATTTACCAACTAATAGTGTAACTTGTAATTACTGGAATAAATTAGGAGTTAAAGGAGCAGTATTAAGTACAGAATTAATGTATACCGATTTTATAAAAATAAAAAAAGAAACAAATATGATTATAATGGTATATCTATATGGACATATACCTATATTCGTATCAGCAAGATCACTTATTTCAAATTACATGAAATACGTAAACAAAGAATATAAAGATAAAACATATTACTTGTATGAAAAAGAAAGAAATAAATACTATCCAATATATGAAGAATACAAAAACACATTTATAACAGAAGATATAATAAATGGAATAAATGTATTAAAAGATTTAAATGATAATAATATTGACTACGTTATATTAAATAGTTTATTAATAGAAGAAAATAAATTTAATGAAATAGTTGATGAATATATAAAAAATGATAATAAGGCAGATAAAAATACATATACAGGATTTTTATATAAAGAAAGTATATTTAAGGTGAAATAATGAAAAAGATAGAATTACTCGCACCAGCAGGAAATTTAGAAAAAGTCAAATGGGCATTTTTATATGGTGCAGATGCTGTTTATTTTGGAGGAAGAGATTATAGCTTACGTGCTAATGCACAAAACTTAAATATTGATGAAATAAAAGAAGCATGTAGTTATGCACATAATTTAGGCAAAAAAGTATATGTAACAGTTAATATTGTATTTCATAACGAAGATATTGCTGGATTAGAAGAATATTTAATAAATTTAAATAATGCAAAAGTAGATGCAATAATAATTTCAGATCCACTAGTATTAACATTTGCAAAAAAAGTAATTCCAAATATGGAAATACATATAAGTACACAACAAAATACACTAAATTATGAAGCATGTAATTTTTGGTATAACGAAGGGGCTAAAAGAGTAGTACTAGCAAGAGAATGTTCTAAAGAAGATATGGAAAGTATACTAAAACATTCAAAAATAGATTTAGAAGTATTTATACAAGGAGCAATGTGCGTTGGATATAGTGGTAGATGTGTACTATCTAATTATTTTACAAATAGAGATTCTAATAGAGGTGGATGTAGTCAAATATGTAGATGGAACTTTGGATTATATGATAACGAAAAAGAAATCTCAAAAGATGAATTTGCCATAACAGTAAAAGACTTATCGATGATAAACTATATAAAAGATCTAATAGATATGGGTATAACATCCCTAAAAATAGAAGGTAGAATGAGATCTATTTATTATATTGCAACTGTACTTAACGTATATAGAAAAGTAATAGATGAATATTATGAAAAAGGTACTATTAGCAATATATCAAAATATAGTTATGAATTATTTAGATGTGCAAATAGAGATAGTGTTCCACAATTTTTTAAAGAAAAACCAGGAGTTAATGAACAATACTATCTAACAAGAGAAGAACCATCAAATAAAGATTTCCTAGGGGTAGTATTAGATTACAATAAAGAAACAAAAGAAATCACACTAGAACAACGAAATTATTTTAAAAAAGGTGATGAAATTACTGTTTTTGGACCCAATACAAATGATATAACTATTAAAGTAGAATATATAAAAAATGAAAAAGACGAATACATAGAAGTAGCAAATCATCCACAAGAAATAGTAAAAATTAATTGTGAAACAGAAGTATTTAAAAATGATTTAATAAGAGTAAAGTTTTAATAATAACACACCTGTACAATGTTTTAGTTGACAAAATCAAAAAAAAATTATAGAATTATACAGTAATTTCAAAAGTTACTGTTTTCATTTGAAGTTACATAATATGTAAAAAGTGGAGAAAAAAAATGAATAAAGATTTTAAGCATATCGAAAAGTATGCTGAGGAATATAATATTCCTATAATGGAAAAAAGTGGTATAAGATTTTTAACTAAATATATAGAACAAAATAAAATAAAGAATATTTTAGAAATTGGTTCTGCAATTGGATATTCTGCAATAAAAATGGCTTTAGTAGATGAAAAAATTAAAGTAACAACAATAGAAAGAGATGAAACAAGATATATTGAAGCATTAAAAAATATTAAAGAATTTGGTTTAGAAAAAAGAATTACTTTAATATTAGGGGATGCACTTGATCTTGATATAAAAGATAAATATGACTTAATATTTATAGATGCTGCTAAAGGACAATATACAAAATTCTTTAAAAAATATTCTAATAATTTAAAAGATGATGGTGTAATTATAACTGATAATATTGCATTCCATGGTTTAGTAGAACAAGAGGAAAGAATAAAAAATAAAAATTTGAGACAATTGGTTGATAAAATAAAAAGATATATAACTTTTTTAAATGAAAATACATCGTTTAATACAAGATTTTATAAAGTTGGAGATGGAATTAGCGTATCGAAGCTAAAATGTGAATAATAATGTATCAAAAAACATATTATTGAATACTATAAGAAGTGTATGTGATAATGTTGACAAATAAATAAAAAAAGCGTATTATGTACTAGAAAATTATTGAGGTGAATAAAATGACAAGCGAAAAAAAAGAAGTTTTCTTAACATCAGAAGGGTTTTTAGAAATAGAAGAAGAATTAAATGAATTAAAAACAGTAAAGAGACCTGAGATAATAAAAGCGATAAAAGAAGCAAGGGCTTTAGGCGATTTATCAGAAAATGCTGATTATCATGCTGCTAGAGAAGAACAAGCTATTATAGAAGGTAGAATTCAAGAACTAGAATATCTTGTAGATCATGCAACTATAATTTCAGAAGAAGCAAGTGATAAAGCAAGAATCGGCTCATCTGTAATTATAAAATACGTAGGTGAAGATGATAGCGAAGAATACAAAATAGTAGGTAGTACCGAAGCAGATCCATTTGAAAATAAAATATCAAACGAATCTCCAATAGCAAAAGCAATAATTGGACATAAAAAAGGAGAAATAGTTACAGTAGAAAGTCCAAATGGAAAATATGAAATTGAAATACTAGAAATTAAGTAACATTAGTTGCTTTTTTTTAGTAAATTCTATATAATATTAGATGTTTTAAGGAGGAAAATATATGTCAAATAAACATGTAATAACAAAAGAAATTAAAGGAAAAGAATGGACAGAAGCATTAGATAAATCATTTGAAAAAAATGTAAAAGATGCAAAAGTAGATGGATTTAGAAAAGGCAAATGTCCAAGAAATATATTTGAAAAAAAATATGGAGTTGAATCTTTATATAACGATGCATTAAATATTATACTTCCATCTTTATATACAGAAGTATTAAAAGAAAGCAAACTAGAACCAGTCGTAGAGCCATCAATAGATATCAAAAGTATAAATAAAGATGGTGCAGAAATAGAATTTGTTATTATTACAAAACCAGAAGTTAATGTAAAAAAATATACTGGTTTAAAAGTAAAAAGAGAAAAAATTGAAGTAACAAAAGAAGAAATAGAAAACGAAATTAATAGATTAAAAGATCAATTTGCAGAAATAGAAGTTAAAGATGGAAAAATAGAAAATGGAGATACTGCTGTAATTGACTTTGAGGGCTTTAAAGACGATGTACCATTCGAAGGTGGAAAAGGAGAAAATTATCCACTTGAAATAGGTAGTCATACATTTATACCTGGTTTTGAAGAACAATTAATTAATCTTAAAACTAATGATAAAAAAGATATTAAAGTTACATTCCCAGAAGATTATCCAAGTGAAGAATTAAAGGGAAAAGAAGTAGTATTCAAAGTAACTATACATGAAGTTAAAACTAGAGTAATACCTGAAATAAACGAAGATTTCTTTAATGATTTAGGAATTGAAGGAGTTAATTCAGAAAAAGAATTAGAAGAACATTGTAAAAAAGAAATTAAAGAAAGAAAAGAAAGAGAAGCAGAAAACAAACTTATAGACGAAATTCTAGAAAAAGTAAAAGATGAAACTGAAATAGAATTGCCAGAAGAATTAGTACATGAAGAAGTACATAGAATGCTTGATACATATAATCAAAGATTACAAATGCAAGGATTATCTCTTGAACAATATTTAAGTTTTGCCAAAAAGACAATTGAAGATATGGAAGAAGAACTTAAAGATGAAGCATCAAAAAATATTACTTATAGATACATGCTTGAATATATAGCAGATAAAGAAAAAATAGAAGTATCAGATAGTGATATAGAAAAAGAAATAGAAAGATTATCAGAACTATATCAAATGACAAAAGATGAATTAATTAAGGGTTTTGGTGGAACTGATATGATTAAATATGATCAAAAAATGAGAAAAACTATTGAATTTTTAAAAGAAAATAACTAGAATGATATGGACCTCGTTTCTCTTATGTACAAGAAACGGGGTTTTTATATGTCAAAATTAAGTTATGAGGATAAAATAAATATTTATCATATGAAAAACAAAGGAATTTCAAGGGAAAGCAATTGCTAATGCTTACAAAATTAAAGAACTAAATGTTCAATATTTAGTGAGATTAATAAACAAACATGGGTTTGATGTTTTGAGAACAACATTAAATAAAAAATATAGTAAATGTGAAAAAGAAAGAATTATCAATAGATTTCTAGGTAAAAACGAATCATTTTTATCTGTCACAATAGATGAAGAAGGAAGATTTCAAATTGAGAAAAATTTCTGCAAATGTTATCTAGCAAACACATGTCATACTTTAAAACAAAGACAAAAAAGAAATATTAGAAATTTTATCAAAACCAGTACCATTTTGTAGATACTGTAACGTAGATAATAGAAAATATAGTTTTGATTTTGAAAAAAGTAATAAGGATATAAACGAATGGTAAAAATGCATGCTAAGTCATGTATTTTTTTCTATTATTTTTTTCTTTTCAATAGACAAACAAAATAAAATATGTATAATAAGGAATAGTTTTGGAGGCGATTATATGGTTAAAACAAACTTGCCTGTTATATTATTAAAAGGTGCTGTATTATTGCCTTATTGCGACTTTAGATTAGAATTAAATAGTGATATAGATAAACACGTACTTGAACTAGCAGAAAAGAATCACGATTCACATATACTTTTAATAAGTCCGGATAATCCATTAGAAGAAATAGTAGAAGTAGATAAATTACCTAAAATAGGTACAGTTGCAAAAGTAACAATGAAAATGGATATAGGTAATATAACAAGAATAGTATTAGAAGGAATAAATAGAGTAAAAGTAGTTGAATATAGTAACTATAGTCAAAAAGATAATACACTAAATGCATTAATCACTTCTACTACACAATTTGCTATGTCACCAATGGATGAAACTGCTTTAATAAGAAAACTTTTAAAAAGAGTAGATGAATATGTAACAAAAGATCCTCACATGAGTAACAGTATTCTTGCACAAATAAACGATTTAAATAGTATTTCAAAAATAAGTGATATAGTAGCAAATTATTTACCACTTGATTATGAAAGAAAAAAAGAATATTTAAATACCGTAAACCCATATAAAAGAGTAATAATGCTATTTGAGGATATAAAAACAGAAGAAGAAATACTTGAATTAGACAAAAAAATAGAAAAAAAACTAAAGAAAACTCTTGATGATAGTCAAAAAGAATTTATATTAAGAGAAAAGATACGTTTAATAAAAGAAGAATTAGGGGATGTAAATTTAAAAGAAAAAGATGCGGAAATATTAAATGACAAAGTAAATAAATTAAAATGTCCAGAACGCATAAAAAATAAATTACTTGAAGAGATAAAAAAATATGAATTAATGAACTCTAATTCTCCTGAACTAGGTGTAGTAAGAAATTATATAGAATTACTATTATCCCTTCCATGGAATGAAAGTACAAAAGAAAATACGGATTTAAAATTAGCAAGAAAAATATTAGACAATAGTCACTATGGATTAGATAAAGTAAAGGAAAGAATTATAGAATACTTAGCAGTAAAACAAATGAGTAAAAACTTAACATCTCCAATAATTTGCTTATCCGGCCCACCAGGTGTAGGTAAAACCACTCTTGCCAAATCTATTGCAGAAGCTACTAATAGAAACTTTGTCAAAATATCAGTAGGTGGCGTAAACGATGAAGCAGAAATAATTGGTCATAGAAGAACATACATCGGATCAAATCCAGGTAGAATTATAAACGCAATGAAAAGATCAAAAAGCAATAATCCAGTATTTTTAATAGATGAAGTAGATAAGTTAACAAAAGATATAAAAGGAGATCCAGCAAGTGCATTATTAGAAGTACTTGATAAAGAACAAAATAAATATTTTGTTGATAGTTATGTAGAAGAAGAATTTGATTTATCTAATGTAATGTTTATACTAACAGCAAATTATATATATCAAATACCTGATGCCCTAAGAGATAGATTAGAAATAATAGAAATAGGTAGTTATACAGAGTATGAAAAATTAGATATTGCAAAAAAACATATAATAGTAAAAGAAATAAAAGAACATGGATTAGAAGATAAAGATATAATATTTACAGATAAAGCAATATTAACCATTATAAAAAATTATACAAAAGAAGCAGGAGTAAGAGATTTAGAAAGAAACATAGCAAGTATACTTAGAAAAATAACAACAGAAATAGTATTAAATAAACAAAAGAAAAAGTATAAATTAGGAGAAAAGGAAATAGAAGAGTATTTAGGAAAGAAAAAATACTTTGATGAAGAAATTGATAATCAAAAAACAAATGGAGTAGTAAATGGTCTTGCTTATACAGATTTTGGAGGTACAATTTTACCTATTGAAGCAACATATTTTAAAGGAAAAGGTAATCTTATCTTAACTGGTTCATTAGGAGAAGTAATGAAAGAAAGTGCAGAAATCGCATTAAGTTATGTAAAAAGTAATTATGAAAAATTTGATATAGCTTATGATTTATTAGAAAATAGCGATATACATATAAATGCAGTAGAAGGTGCAATACCAAAAGATGGTCCAAGTGCAGGCATTACACTAGTAACTGCAATAATAAGTGCATTTACTAATAAAGAAATAGATAATAAAATAGGTATGACAGGAGAAATCACATTAAGAGGAAATATTCTTCCAATAGGTGGTTTAAAAGAAAAAGTAATAGGTGGATATAGAAGTGGTATAAGAACAATAATTCTACCATATAAAAATGAAAAAGATTTAGATGAAATACCAAAAGAAATAAAAAAAGAAATCAATTTTATATTAGTAAAACAATACGAAGATGTATATAAACAAATAGTAAAACAATAACTATTTGTTTATTATTATTGCAAATAACATATCATTAAGGTTATAATAAGAAAGGTGATGATATGAAAAAGAATGCATTTACATTAATAGAGTTACTAGCAACAGTAGTTATTTTAGTAGTAGTATTTATGATAATAACACCTAAATTAACAAGAATAGTAAAAGATCAAGAAACAAAGCAAAAAGAATTATTAAAAGAAAAACTAATAAGCTCAGCAAAGGAATATGCAAATGATTATGATAAATATTTTTTTGATGGAATAAAAAAAGTTGGAGATTCTAACACAGTAACAATAGAAGAGCTAATAGAAGTTGGTTTAATAGATGAAGCTGAAACAAAAGATTTTAACGAATTTTATGGAGTAAAAGTAGAATTAAAAGATAATGATAGAATAGAATACACACTAGTAGAAACAACATAAATTATATTTAAGAATGTATAGTTTAAAACTATATGTTTTTATTTGTTCTATATTTTCTATTTAATCATATATTTTTAATGAATAACAAGAAAGTAGGGATTAAATGGAAAAAAATGAAATTATTAAAAGCATTTCTCTTAGAACTAATGGTGAAATATATTTAGGAGTAGTTGGTGCGGTTAGAACTGGTAAATCTACTTTTATAAAAAGGTTTATAGAAACTTTGGTTTTACCAAATATTGAAGATGAGTATGAAAAGAAAAGATGCTTAGACGAATTACCTCAAAGTGCTCAAGGTAAAACAATAATGACAACAGAGCCAAAATTTGTACCTAGCAATGCGGCTAAATTAAAAATTGAAGATTTTGAAGCAAGTATACGACTTGTTGACTGCGTTGGATATGTTATAGAAGGTTCTAAAGGATATGAAGATGAAAATGGGCCTAGAATGGTAAGAACACCATGGTATGATGAACAAATACCTTTCATAGAAGCAGCAGAGATAGGAACAGAAAAGGTAATTAGAGATCATTCTACAATAGGTATAGTAGTAACTACAGATGGTTCTATTGGTGAATTAGAAAGAAAATGCTATGAAGAAAAAGAAGAACAAGTAATAAACGAATTAAAAGAAATAGGAAAACCATTTATAGTTCTTCTAAACAGTACACATCCTATGTTACCAGAAACAGAAAGATTAGCAGATAGTATTAAAAATAAATATAATGTACCAACAATACCAATAAGTATAGAAACTATGACAGAAAAAGATTCTTATAATATACTAAAAGAAGCATTATATGAATTTCCTGTTGAAAACATAAATGTTAACATTCCAGAATGGATAGCATGTTTAAACCATAATCATTGGTTAAAGAAAGTATACATAGAGGAAATAAGAGAATGTGTAACTGAAGTAGATAAATTAAGAGATGTTGAAACTATTAACAAACATTTTGTATCTAATGAATATATAGAAAAGGCCTATTTAAAAGATGTAAATGCACAAACTGGTACAGTTACCATAAACTTAACATCTCCAGATTATTTATATAATGACGTTTTAAATGAAATTATAGGAGTAGAAATAACTAGTAGAGCAGATATGCTTAATTTATTCCAAGAATTAAGTGAAGCTAAAACAGAATATGAACACATCAAAAGTGCACTTAAAATGGTTAAACAGACTGGTTATGGAGTAGCAGTACCTATAATAGATGATTTAAAACTAGAAACACCAGAAATATTAAAACATGGAAATAGATATGGTATAAAACTAAAAGCAATAGCGCCTTCCATACATATGATAAGAGTAGATGTAGAATCCACATTCGAACCAATTATTGGTTCAGAACTACAGAGTAAAGAACTAATAAATCACTTAATGAAAGAAAATGATACTAATCCACAAGCAGTATGGAAATCAGAAATATTTGGTCGTAGTTTAGATAATATTGTACAAGAAGGTATACAAGCAAAACTTGCTATGATGCCAGAAAATATCAGATACAAACTTCAAACAACTCTTACTAAAGTAGTTAATAAGGGATCTAATAATATGATAGCTATAGTAATATAGCTATTTTTTCTAATTAAAAGAAAATATTAAATATAAATTCATTGACAAATATATTTAATAATGATATATAATAAACAAAAAGTTAATATAATACCTATATAAAAAATAAAAATGCATTTCATGTATTAAAAAATGCATTTCATACAAGAAACGACAAAATCCTCCAAATTTATTATTAAATAATAAGGAGGGCATTACACCAAAATAATAGGAGGTATTTATGAAAACATTTAAATCAATTTTTTTAGGAACATTATTGATGGCATTATTTTGCTTATCTACAGCTACTCTTGCCACAAATATGATAGGAGTATCTGTATTTTTAGATAACATGTTTGATAAACCAAAAACATCAAACATTACTAAACAAACATATACAAGGCAAACATTCGAACCATTTGAAATATATAAAGATAGACAAAGTTACGTTGCACTTTTCGCATCAGATGGTACTGCTACTGACGGACTATGGCGTGGTTTAAATAAAAAAAATGGTAGTTGGGAAATTGAAAATTTTGGTACACAATCACAAATGATTCCAGGTAGTTATTATTTGCAATTTAAAACAACTGGTGTATACATAGGAGGTACCGGTATAACAGGTTTTTGGACCTACGACGAATAGTCAATAGGTAATTAAAATGCACTTCATTAAAAAAGGAGTTAGTTTATGAAAAGTAGTAAAAAAATATTTTCTTATTTAATTATAATTATATTGTTTATGATTTTACCATTCATTGAATGGAAAACCGAATTTAATATGACATTTGAAACATTTAAAAATGTAATAAATAATGCTGATTTTGTACAACAATGGCATTACTTAACTTATGCAAATAGCAAAGTATTTATACTATTATATCCAATTATAATTACATATTTTGGTATAAAAGATTTTTTTAAGATATATCATTCTGGAATGTTATATTCAATTAGCGAAAGAACAGATTATAATTCGTACATAAAAAACACTTTTATAAAAATATATGCAAATAATAGTTGGGTATATTCTACTTTTATATTGCTTATGTTAATAGTATGTGCTATTTTATTTAAATTTAACGAAAGCAAATTATTTTTAGTTGGAATAGGAAACGTTCATTACTTAGTATTCGTTCTTATTTCAATAATATTATCAATCGCATTTAGTATATTTATATTAAATATAGGTCTAGTTGCAACAAGATATTGTAAAAAGTTTTCAATTGCAATGATTGTTTCATATTTACTATTTATTTCTTTTGCAATTATTTCAGAAATAATGATAGGTAGCATAGTAAATAATATAATAAATATAGATGGTATTTATAATTCATTTAGTATATTTAATATGGTTATATTAGACGGAAATATATATGGAATTATAATATACTCAATTATTTTACTAACATTGAGTACATATATTGTATTTAAACTATATAAAAATAAAGACAAGGTTCTCATAGAGTATGAATAAGTTAATTTTTAATAACATTATACTATCAAAAAATATTTCATATTTAATAATATATTTATTAATATTTACATTTTCCTTAGTATTTTCTAATAATTCTATAGATATTATTAAAACAACAATAGAAAGAAATGCCTTTATCTCATTTATATTAATTCCTAGTACACTTTTATTATCTATTAACATACTAGATACTATATTTAATAATTTAATATTAATGGAACGATTTAAAGACAAAAAAGAACTTACTAACTATTTAATTAAAACTTTAATAATTTCAATTATTTTAATAAATACTATTACACTACTATTTATGTTTATATTTATTATAATTCTAAAAGAAAAAAGCATTTCATTTAATTATTTATTAATTATAAATTTCTTTTTAAATTCATTTATTATTGGATTATTTGTTATTGTACTAAGAATGTATTTTAACAAATATATTGTAATATTTATTATGATACTGTTAAGTTGTTTTATATATGGATTTGATTTAGATCTATCTACTACAATAAATAATCTAAATATATTTATTATAAAAATAATTATTATTTGTTTTGAATATATATTTATTACAATAAAATTAAAAAATAATATGTTTAATGAGGTGTACAAATGATTTCATTAATAAAAAGAGATATTTTAAAAAACACTAAATATAAATACATTCTTTATATTATTACAATATATTTATTATACTTAATTTTTCAAAAAATAATATTTCCAAATAATTTTAAAGATATTATAAAATTATTTTCACGAAATTTAGGAATATGTTATGATACAAATCATTTTCTAGATATTTTAATCATTTTACTCACAAATTTTTTCCTAAGTTATAATGCAATATCTATATTATTTACAGATTTAAAATATGGAAAAGAACAGATTTTACTTAGAATTAGTACAAAAAAATATATAATTACTAAATTAATTAGCATTCTTATTATTACCTTTTTAATAAATTTAATTATATATCTAATTCTTACCTTAAGCATAACAGTGATGGGGTATAACATTTATAATTTTGTATTATTAAAATTATTTATAATGGATTTAATAATAAAAATTTTATTTCAATATATTGTTATTGCAATTTATACATTATTTAGAAAAAACATTAGTATTTTCTTTTCCTTTATAACGCCGCTTACTGCTTTATTAAAGATAAATTCTGGTAAAATATTTTTTGCATACAATAATAATATGTATATACTTCTTTTAATTTTAATACTTATTACTATTTTTACATATTTGATATTAAAATTAAAAATCATAAATTTATTTGAAAGGAGTGAAAAAAATGAAATATAAAATAAATATAGAAAATCTTACTAAAATCTTAGATCAAAATAAGGTATTAGACAATATAAATTTAGAATTTAAAGAAGGTAAAATATATGGAATAATAGGAAGAAATGGTAGTGGAAAAAGTTTATTATTCAAAACTATATGTGGATTTTTAACACCTACTAGTGGAAAAGTATATATAAATGATATAGATATATACCAAACGAAAACATTCCCACCGTCCACAAGAGCGTTAATAGAAAAACCAAATTTCATAAATTCATTAACTGGGTTTGAAAACCTAAAATTATTAGCAGATATTAAAAAAGATGTTGGAATAAAAGAAATTGAAGATACACTAGTATTAGTAAATTTGCAAAATGAAAAGAGCAAAAAATTTGGTAAATATTCATTAGGTATGAAACAGAAACTAGGGATTGCATCTGTTTTAATGGAAAATCCTAAAATAATAATATTAGATGAACCATTTAACGGAATAGATAAATCGAGCATACAACAAATAAAAGATTATTTACTAAAAATCAAATCAGATAAGATAATCCTAATCGCATCACATATAGAATCTGATATTAGTGATTTATGTGATGAAATAATTGAAATGGATTTAGGCAAAATAAATTGATATAACTTTCTTATTAAAAACGCCAAAAAACTCTATAAAATACTTGATTTTGTATATTAAAAATGTTAATTTATATATGTAAGCATATGTTGCTTATAAAATATGGGAGGTAAATTTAATGACAAAACAAGAATTAGTAGAATTTATGGCTGAAAAAGCTGGATTAACAAAGGCAGATGCTACACGTGCATTAGACGCTTTTGTAGAGGGTGTAACTACAGGTATAGTTAATAAGGGTAAAGTATCTTTAGTTGGATTTTTAACTTTTGAAAAGAAAGAAAGAGAAGAACGTTCTGCTCGTAATCCAAGAACTGGTGAGACAATTAAGATTCCTGCAAGAAGTGTAGTTACAGTTAAAGTTGGAAGTAAATTAAAAGAAGCTGTAAAATAATTATTAAAAGATAGAGTTTTATACTTTATCTTTTCTTTTATGATATAATTGAGATGGTGATTTGATGCTTAAAAATGGCTTACAAATAATAAAGAAAATTGAAGATAATGGATATTCTGCATATATAGTAGGTGGTTGTACTAGAGATTATTATATGAAAAAAGAATCATATGATGTTGATATATGCACTAATGCAAAACCAAAAGAACTTATTAAAATATTTGATAATGCAACTCTTCCTAAGGAAAAATATGGTGCTGTTACTTTATATGATAAAGGCGTAAGATATGAAATTACTACTTTTAGAAAAGAGTTAAAGTATGAAAATAGAAGGCCAATAGAAATAGAGTATACAAATAATTTAAAAGAAGATATAGAAAGAAGAGACTTTACAATAAATACTTTATGTATGAATTCATCTCTTGAAATAATTGATTTATTTAATGGTAAAAGAGACATTGATAAAAGAATAATTAGGTCATTAGGAAATGCTAGTGTAAAATTTAATGAAGATCCTCTTAGAATATTAAGGGCTATTAGATTTGCAACAGTATTGAATTTTAAACTTGATAAGGATGTTATTCTTGCTATAAAAGATAAGGGTAATTTAGTAAGAGAAATATCGTATGAAAGAAAGAAAAGCGAACTTAGTAAAATATTTGTAAGTAAGAATGTTAAATATGGAATAAAATTATTATGTTATTTTCACTTAGATGAGTATTTAGAAATACCTAATTTAAGTAAAATAAAAATAACGTCTGATATACTTGGTATATATGCTCAATTAGATGTAATAAGTAAATATCCATTTACTAAAATAGAAAAAGATGTAATACTAGCTGTTAATGAATTAGTGAAATCAAAAAAAATAGGCAAATACGAGGTTTATAAGTATGGACTATATAATTCATCTATCGCATCTGAAATACTTGGTATAAACAAGAAAAACATAGTTAAAATAGATAGAACTCTACCTATTAAAACTAAGAAAGATATAAAAATAACTACAAATGAAATATGCAAAATATTAAATAAAAAACCAGGTCCATTTATTAAAGATATATATAAAGATATAGAATACATGATTATATATTCTAAACTAAAAAACGATAAAGATAAAATAAAAGAATATATTATAAAAAACTACTAAAAAACATACCATATTATAGAGGTGTGTTTTTTGAAAAAGATAATACTATTTATAATAGTTTCTTTATTATATATATTGTTTAATAATATTACAGTATATGGAAAAATAAATCTAAATTTAAAGAAAAATGAAATCGCTATAATATTTATACAAGATAATATTATGGTATCAAATACTACAAATACACTTTTATTATTGAATAATATAGATAATAGAGTAGAAAAATTTAGTGATTTAAACGTAATAAATATAAATAATATACCAATGAATTTCAATTATAAAAATACTTATATAATAAAAAATACAAGTATGATAGATAATATACTATATAAATTAGAACAAAATTTAATAAAAATTAAATCAAAAGATTATACATTTTGTATTTATAATAATGTTAATTCAAATATAAGTAATACATATGGTTGTAATTTTCTTTATTTATTTAATACAAAAGATATAGATATAATAGAAACAGATGAAGATATAGATATAATTTTCTTTAATGAAAAACTACAAATCCCTACATATTTTCTTGAAGATATATATAGTAAATGGATAGATATATATAAATTAAATGAAACTGATATAGTAGTTTTAAAAATAATAGAAGATGATTACCAAATTTTAGTTATACCAAATAATAGATGAATGTGTTAAAATACTTATAGGTGGTTTTATGAATAAAGATATACTTAATATATTAAAGAGTAAAAATTATATTATGCCAAATTTTCTACTTACTAATTATAAAAAATTAGATTTAAGTGGAGATTTGACTATTTTATTAACTTATTTAATTAATTTAGATAGTCCAATAGTATGTGACTATAAAAAATTTAGTAATGAAACTAATATTAGTCAAAAAGAAGTAATGGGTATGATAAATGAACTTTCTATAAAGAAAATGTTAGAAATTAAAGTATCAAAAAATAGTAGTGGTAAGTTTGAAGAATATATAAATTTAGATTTATTTTATAATAAAATATTTATGATAATTATAGATAATAAAGATGAAGAAACTAGTAATATATATTCTATATTTGAAAAAGAATTAAATAGAACTCTATCGCCAATAGAATATGAACTTATAAATGGTTGGTTAGAATGTGGTTATAAAGAAGAAATAATTATTTCTGGATTAAGAGAAGCAGTATTTAGTGGTGTTAATAATTTTAGATATATTGATAAAATATTATCAGAATGGAGCAAAAAGGGGATAGATTCTATAGATAAGGTTGAAAAAAATAAAAAAGAATACAAAAAAACTACACAAAAGGTTGAAGTACCTGATTATGATTGGTTGAGTGAAAATGAATAATATATTTGAATATTTAGATTATCTTTTTGAAAATCCGAAATGTGAACTAGAGTATAATAATGATTTTGAATTTTTAATAGCAGTTGTATTAAGTGCTCAAACAACGGATAAAAAGGTGAATTCTGTTACAAAAGAATTATTTAGTAAATATGATATGTATTCTCTAAAGGATGCACCTATTAATGATTTAATAAATATATTAAAACCGCTAGGAATGTCTATAAAAAAGGCATCTTTTATTAAAAATATATCAAAAGAAATTACAGAAACATATAATGGTATTATTCCTGATGATATAAATACTCTTATGAAAATGGATGGAGTAGGAAGAAAAACAGCAAATTTAGTATTATCTACTTTATATAATAAACCATATATAGCAGTAGATACACACGTAGAAAGAGTATGCAAAAGATTAAATTTAGTAAGTAAAGATGCAAATGTATTAGAAGTTGAACAAGAATTATATAATATTATTCCTAAGGACAGATTAAATAAAACTCACCATCAATTAGTTTTATTTGGTAGATATTATTGTAAAAGTATTAAACCAAAATGTGATACATGCAAATTAAAAGAAATATGTATAAAAGAGAAAAGCTAACTTTTCTCTTTTATATTTATTGTTCTTACCTTATCATAAGTTGTATTATTATAAGTTATTTTATAACTAATTTTAAACGTTTCCTCTTTATCAGTAGTAATCTCATTAACTATTTCATTATTTGAATTAGTAATTACCTTCGTTATAACTGCATCACTAGTAACATCCTTAAAATTATTTAGCACAGTAACAGGTGGATCATTTTCAAAATAAACATCTCCAATATTCAAAGTTACTAACTCTTTACCCTTAAGCATAACAGATACTAATGATATAGGAGCAGTAGATAATGTATATTCACTACCAGAACTACCAGTAGTTTTATCATTTTTCCATGCTGTTTTTACAACAAATTTAATGTCTCCACTATACTTACTTATATCAATTGTTGTCTTAGTATCAGTTGTAGTAGTTACATAATTTTCTGAACCAGATGAATCAACTATATATATATCATATCCAAATTCTCCAAGTTTTTCTATTTGCTTTTTATGATACTTAGTATAACTTGTTTTAAAATCTCCCATACCATCTATAAAATATTTTTCTGCCCATTCATCAGTAAAATATTCAGGTATTTTTACACTATCCCAAGTTAATGTAGCAATTTTCTTATCAAGAGATACTGTAAAATTATTTGGATTATTTAACTTCTTATAAACAGGAGATACAGTTGTTGGTTCAGTACCAGATTTAAAATATTCAGTTGTAATTTTATCTGATGGAGTAGCATCACTAGGAAGCATAGCAGGAATAGTATCCTTTTCAACTTGTACTGAAACTACACTTTTTGGCGTTGTAAAGTTTTTAGGACTATCACTAAGCATACCACTCATAATTAAGTTAAATACTCTATCTTTTCTATTATTATCAGCAAGAGTATTATATCCCTCAGTAATTTTATCATATCCATACCATAAACCAATAGATATCTTAGGAGTATAACCAACTACCCAATAATCTTTAACTGCATCATAAGGAAGTCCAAATTCTTTAATTGTTACATCATAGAAATCAGTAGTACCAGTCTTAGCTGCAACTTGTCTTCCATAAATTCTTGCACCACTACTAAGTCCAGAATCTACAGCCCATATAAGAGAATTAGTAATTATATATGCAGTAGAATCAGATATAACCTTAGTTTTAGATGGCTTATATTCTTTAACTTGATTTGAATCCAAATAAACTATTTTAGTTACTGTATATGGTTCTATATAATACCCACCATTTGCAAATACAGCATAAGCAGCAGCCATCTCAAGTGGGTTAGTACCATTAAATGATCCAAGAGCATGACCTTCATGCATTACACCATTTTCTTTTTCTGGCTCTATTCCAACAGAAGTTACAAATTTTTCAATATTCTTTCTTCCAGCATTTTGAAACGCTTTTAAAGCAGGAATATTCCTTGATAAACCAAGTGATTGTCTTAATGTAAGAAATCCATAATATGATCCATCCCAGTTTTTAATTTGAGAGCCACCAGTATATCCATGTGGTTCATCGATAAATGGAGTATAAGTAGACCAATTATTATATTCAACACCAGGAGCATAATCAAATAAAGGTTTAGCAGTTGATCCAGGTTGATTATTTAAATCAGTAGCTCTATTAAGACCAAGAGCAACAGTATTTCTACCACCACTTATAGCAACTATACCACCATTTTCAACATCAGTAACAGCAACACCAACTTGAACTTTATCATTTACCCATGTATACTTATCACCATTTATTATACTATTTAAATGATTTTGCTTATCTTTATCTAATGTTGTATATATTTTCATAGGAGTATTATAAGGATTTTCCCCAGTTTTTTCATATATTTCATCAACTACAACATCAATAAAATTTTGATATTCATTTGTATAACTCTTAGTTGATAACAATGACTCAACACTAATAGAATTTGCCATTTCTTCTTCTTCCTCAGTAATATACCCATGTCTTTTCATTAATCTTAATACAGTAGCTCTTCTTTCACTAGCAGCTTGTGGATGAACATAAGGATCATAAGCAGTAGGTGCTTGGAAAAGTCCCGCAATAAGAGCAGCTTCAGATAAATTTAAATCAGATACACTTTTTCCAAAATAAGTATTTGCTGCCTCAGAAACTCCATAAGAATGAGATCCAAGGAATGGAATATTAACATAATATTCTAATATCTGTTCCTTTGTATAATTCTTTTCTAACTTAAATACTGCCATATAAATATCTGTAAACTTACGAATTATACCACGTATACCAACAGCAATATCACCAGTATATGCCTTTTTACTTATCTGCATGGTTATAGTAGATGCACCACCTGCACCAGAATGCCCCAAAAGCTGTCCTGCAGATGCCTTTAAAAACCTTGGTAAATCAACTCCATTATGTTGATAAAATCTAGAATCCTCAGTAGCAATAATAGCATCAATTAAAACTTGTGGCATATCATCAAAAGTAATAGTATCTCTAAGTTCAGTACCGAGTTTAGCAATTACAGATCCATCACTTGCATACATTATACTTGATTCTTTCCTATATAAATTGCTTGGATTAAAGTCAGGTGCTGACATAGCAATATATCCAATAAATAGAAATCCACCAACTATACAACAAAGCACAAATACTAAAAATACATTTACTAAAGTTGATAACACTTTATTCTTTTCCATCTTTTTCTTCTTAGATTTCTTCTTCTTTGACATAACTTCATCCCCACCACTATCTATTTCTGAAATATTATCATTATTATTTTCTAATCCCTTTTTCTTATCTATAATAAACTTTGCAAAAAATGCAATTCCCACTAAAGAAGCAATAATTATAAACGTTCTTAATACTCCAATAGCAATACAACCAACAACTATAACAACTATCATTAGCGTAAATATAGTTAATAGTTGCTTATCATTCACTATCTTAGATAATATTTTCTTAAATTTCTTAAAAAACTTCTTAAACTTTTTCATTTATCCTCCTACAATTTACTTAAAATATAAATTATCAATAACCTTTATATAATTAACCCTTGGAATATACGCATCAGGTATTCTATGTGCCTTTGATTCAAAATAATCAATAGGAATAGATTTTCTATTCTCACTATTTATATAATCAATTATTTCATCTATCTCTATCAAATACGTAATATTGTTTTTATAAAACCTAACTATTAAAAATGATATTCCACCATGTTCCTTAACTCTTTTTAAATGCTTTAATTGATGTGCATGAAGATTAGAAAGGGCAAAACTACTCGAATTTTTTACTTCCTTCGCATCAAAATCAATATACTTTCCCTTATATATTCCATTATAATCAGTGGTTGATGGCATTTCATAAAATGCTTCTGTTATTATAGTATGATTCTTATTATAATTAACCTTGCTAACTTTAATGGGAGTTGGTTTTTTATATACTATAGCAATATCATTATCTAAATAATAACTATTTGTATTATTTATATCATTTTCTAAATCCATCCCTCTATTAGCATGACTGCTTAGAATTTTGTTGTTATATATCACATTACCACCTTACTTAAGTATACTACATATTTTAATCAATTACTACAAGAATTATGGTATAAAATGATATGTTTTGTCGACAAATGTTAAATAATTGTAAATTTATGATTTATTTACTTAAATATGTTACTATAGAAATGGTGATAGAATGGATATAGTTTATTTATATGAAATCGTAAACGATGCGATTGATGAAATAGAAGACATAAAACTAAAATTAAACTTGCTAAGAGAATAAAAAAATGAAGTAATTCATATAATTCTATGGGTGATTAAAATACAAACAATATATTTATCTATAATATTACTTGTTATGGGAGAAGGTTTAAAAAACTTAGAATTTATTCGTAAGAATATGGTTATTTGGTTATTACTTATAATAAGTGTGATAGTTAATTTTATTTTCTATGGTATAAACATTAATACATTTTTAGAAAGTATAATAGCAACATCATTAGCAACATTTTTATATGATTGCATAAAAAATATACGAAATAGTATAAAAAATAGAAAAGAGCATCTAGGTTGACAAAATGCTCTTTTTTTGAGAGAATATATAAGAGGTGAGAGGAGTATGTTATTTGAAGAAATATCTTTAACACCACAAGAGATTTTGGATAAAGATTTTAAAGTAGATACTAGGGGGTATCGTCCACAAGAAGTAGATAAATTTTTGGATGTAATAATTGGGGATTATACTAAATTTATATCTATGGTTAAAAGAAACGAAGCTGAAAAAAAAGAGCTTATAGAAGAAAATCTTAGATTGAAAAAAGAACTAAGGGATTGTAAAGATAAAATAGAACTCCTTAAAAATACACCTAACAAAGAACTTACAAATGTTGATATGTTAAGAAGAATATCAACACTTGAGAAAGTTGTATTTGGAGATAAAAATAATTATTAATAATATCTGGGCAAACGCTGTATACAAGTTATATAGAGGAAAGTCCATGCTCGCACTGTCCAACTTGGATAGTAGTGTTCGTGTATAAGAAAAAAATAACTTATAGTAGTTTTTAACTAACGGCATCGAATTAACCTAAAGATTAATCCATGGTTATATTAGATATAAAGTGCCATAGAGACGAGTAATCAGAAATGAAGAAATGGAACGAGGTAAACCCCACGAGCGAGAAACCCAAAATATGGTAGGGGAGCTTTTAATTAGGTAACTAATTAAAGGATGCATTTAATGCATAGATAAATGTTTGCCGCTTCATAAGAAGCACAGAACATGGCTTATAAGATATTATTATAAAATAAGAAAGGAAGAATTAAATGAAAGTTATAGGAGAGAAACTAAAGACTTCAAGAGAAGAAAAAGGTTTATCTCTAGAAGAAGTATCAGAAGATCTGAAAATAAAAGTAGAAGATTTAAAAAATATAGAACTTGGAAATAAAGATTCATTCCAAGATATATATTTTCTAAAAAAAGCAATATATTACTATGCAAAATATTTAGGTCTTGATTATGAACAACTAATAGAAGAATTTAATGAATTTATGTTTGAATGCACTTCTAAAATACCAGTTGATGTGATTGAAAAAATTAGTAAACAAAAAGAAGAAGCTGAGTCAAACAAAAAGGCATTATCACCTTATACAAAAGATCCAGTGAATAACAATAAAAAGAAATTAATAATTTTAGGAATTATTATACTTTTACTTGTTGGTATCATAACTTCAGTAATTTTAATAAAAGAAAAAAATAGAAGAGATAATGATCGAATTATGGCATCACTATTATAAAGGAGAAGAATATGAATTTACCTAATAAATTAACAATGTCAAGAATAATACTAACAATAATTTTAATAATAATAATGTTATTTCCATTTTATCAAATAAACGTAGCTTTTCCGATGTGGACTTGGAATATAGGTGAAGTAATAGAAGTGGATAGTAGATATATAATATCAGGAATATTATTTGTGATCGCATCTTTAACTGATTTACTAGATGGTAAAATTGCAAGAAAAAGAAACTTAGTTACAGATTTTGGAAAATTTCTAGATAGTATAGCAGATAAAGTTTTAGTTAATTCAGTTTTAATTATATTTGCAGTGCAAAATGTTATAAGTCCAATTATACCAGTTGTAATAATATTTAGAGATACTATAATTGATTCAATAAGAATGCTTGCATCTAACAAAGGGGTAGTTATAGCAGCAGGCAAAGCAGGCAAAATAAAAACAGCAACAATGATGACAGGACTAACATTATTATTCTTTTATAATTTACCATTTGAAATATGGAATATAGATGTTGCTAATGTTCTTGTTATAATTGCTACAGTATTATCAATTTATTCTGGTGTAGAATATTATTATAAGAACAAAAAATTAATATTTGAAAATAACCAAAAATAAAAAAACGAAAGAAAACATATACAAAAAAAGCTTTTTATATAGAGCTTTTTTAATTTTTAGAGAAAAAACAAGAACAATTACACAAACAATTGTTCGAAAAACACTTGATTTATTATTTTAAATATTATACAATGATAGTGTAATTAAAAATTGGGAGGAAAAAATGGCAAAAGAAAAAGAAATAGATAAAGATAAAATGTTAGATCAGGTTTTAGCCGATATAGAAAAACAATTTGGTAAAGGAGCCATCATGAGATTAGGTGGCAGTGAAACAAGAGAAATAGACGTTATTTCAACAGGTTCATTATCATTAGATATAGCACTTGGAGTAGGTGGTTATCCTAAAGGAAGAATAGTAGAAATATATGGACCAGAATCAAGTGGTAAAACTACATTTGCATTACATGCAATAGCAGAGGTTCAAAAAAAAGGAGGCAGAGCCGCTTTTATTGATGCAGAACATGCACTTGATCCAGTATATGCTAAAAATCTAGGAGTAAATATAGATAACTTATTATTATCACAACCAGATACAGGGGAACAAGCACTAGAAATATGTGAAGCATTAGTAAGAAGCCAAGCAATCAGTATTGTAGTAATTGATTCTGTAGCAGCACTTGTGCCACAAGCCGAGATAGAAGGAGAGATGGGAGATTCACACGTGGGTCTTCAAGCTAGATTAATGAGTCAAGCATTAAGAAAATTATCTGGTACAATTAATAAAACAAATACAATAGTAATATTTATAAATCAATTAAGAGAAAAAGTAGGAGTTATGTTTGGTAATCCGGAAACAACTCCAGGTGGAAGAGCACTTAAATTTTATTCATCTGTAAGGTTAGAAGTAAGAAGAGCAGAACAAATAAAACAAGGTGATTCAGTTGTTGGAAATAAAACAGTTATAAAAGTGGTTAAAAACAAAGTAGCACCTCCATTTAAAACAGCAAATGTTGATATAATGTATGGTGAAGGTGTAAGTAAAGAAGGCGAACTTGTTGATTTAGCAACAGAAGCAGCAATAATAGAAAAAAGTGGTGCTTGGTATTCATATAATGGTGAAAAAATTGGCCAAGGTAAGGAAAATGTAAAAGCATTATTTAAACAAAATATTGTTCTAAGAGACGAGATAGAAACAAAAGTAAGAGAACACTATAATATTTTAAGAGGTAACTAAAAAATTCATCATTTGATGAATTTTTAACTATAATTACCAATTATGTATAGAAATAATTTGCTCTTGACTTTAAGTTAAATCAAATTTACAATAGAAGTATATAGTTAAAAATTTAACGATATAAATATATATATAGAGGAGGAATTATGGAAGGTATTATTGTTTCCATTTTGACCTCTGTAATTGGATTAGGAGTAGGCGCAGTATCCGTTATTATTTATAGTAATAAAAAAGAAAAAGGCGCTTCTAAAAAAGCAGAAGAAATTTTAGAAAAAGCAAAAAAAGATGCAGAAAAGGCAAAGAGAGATTCTATTTTAGAGCTTAAAGAAGAGAGTCATAAGTTAAAATTAGAAACTGATAAAGAAATTAGGGAAAGAAAACAAGAAATAAATGAATTAGAAGATAGATTACTTCAAAGAGAAAAAAACATAGATAAAAGAGATGAGATCCTACAAAATAGGGATAAGATGTTAGAAGAAAGAGATAATGCCCTAGTTTTAAAACAAAAAGAAATCCAAAAAGCAGAAGAAGAAATGGAAGAATTAAAAAAAAGAGAGATGGAACTATTAGAAAGTATTTCCGGTTTTTCTAAAGAAAAAGCACGTGATCTTATAATGAAACGTGTAGAAAATGATTTAGAAGTAGAAATTACTTCAATGGTTAAAGAAAGAGAAATAGAAGCAAAATTAGAGGTTGATAAAAAAGCAAAAGATATGCTTGTTATGACAATGCAAAAATATGCTTCTGATGTTACAAATGAAAAAACAGTTTCAGTTGTAACATTACCTAACGATGAAATGAAAGGTAGAATTATTGGAAGAGAAGGAAGGAATATAAGGACAATAGAAGCGGTAACTGGAGTAGATTTAATAATCGATGATACACCAGAAGCAATTGTACTTTCAAGTTTTGATCCATTAAGAAGAGAAATTGCAAGACAAACTATTGAAACTTTAGTAAAAGATGGAAGAATTCATCCTGCTAGAATAGAAGAGTTATATGATAAAACTTGTAAAGATTTTAATAATAAAATATTAGAATATGGAAATCAAGCGGCATTTGAACTTGGATTATCTAAATTATCTCCTGAACTAGTTGAAATTTTAGGTAAATTATATTTTAGAACAAGTTATGGACAAAATGCATTGCAACATTCAAAAGAAGTTGCACATTTATCTGGCATAATTGCTTCTGAATTAGGTGAAAATGTTAATATAGCAAAAAGAGCTGGGTTACTTCATGATATAGGTAAAGCAATCGATTTTGAGGTTGAAGGTAGTCACGTTGATATTGGTGTAGAACTTGCAAAGAAATTTAATGAAGATAAAATTGTTATAAATGCAATCGCATCACATCATGGAGATACTGAAGCAACTAGTATAATATCTGTCATTGTTGCTATTGCAGATGCTTTATCTGCATCTCGTCCAGGGGCAAGAAATGATTCACTAGAGAATTATATAAAAAGATTAGAACAATTAGAAGAAATAGCTAATAGTTTTGATGGCGTTGAAAAATCATATGCAATACAAGCTGGAAGAGAATTAAGAGTATTAGTAAAACCAGATCAAATTGATGATTTGAAGAGTTTTAAAGTAGCAAGAGATATAAAAAATAGAATAGAAAATGAAATGCAATACCCAGGAACTGTTAAAGTAACAGTAATAAGAGAAACAAGAGCAGTTGAAGAAGCAAAATAATGCTTCTTTTTTTCATATTATTTTTTGGACAAACATAATATATTGTAGGTGGTGCCATGAATAATTATATAAATTTCTATTATGAGTTATATCCAGATAATATTGTAAAAAGCAAAGATAACTATACATTTGTAATTAATAATGAAAAATATTATTTTACTATCTATAATAGAGATATAGCAGAAATAGACACTATTTTTAAATTGAATAGAGAGATGATTGAAAGAAACTCATTAGTGCATGAAATAATATTAAATAAAAAAAATGAACCACTTACATTAGTAGATGGGGTTTATTATATACTTCTAAGAGTATATGTTAATGACACTAAAATAATATCTATAGATGATATACTATTTATGTTAAATTCTAACGATTCAATAATGGATAACAATATTATAGGTAGAACTGATTGGGTTAAATTATGGTCCTTAAAGATTGATTATTTTGAATATCAAATAGGGCATTTAATAAAAAAATACCCATATATTTATAATACAGTTGATTATTATATAGGGCTTGGAGAAAATGCGATAGAATATATTAAAGAATTAAGTGAAGAAAAGATGAATACAAATTTATCAGTTACTCATAGAAGAATAGGTGCAAATTCAACACTCTTTGATTTATATAATCCATTGAATTTAGTAATAGATTACAAAGTAAGAGATATTGCAGAATATATAAAAGATGTATTTTTTAATAGTGATATAGATGTATATAAAATATTAAATGAATTATTTAGTAAAGCAATATTTGATAAACCAACATTGAGTTTACTTTTTTCTAGATTACTTTTCCCATCATATTATTTTGATTTATATGAAAATATTTTAGAAATGGATTTAAATGAGAACATTATTTTAAATATAATAAAAAAATCAACTTCGTATGAAAAATTTTTGTATTTTCTCATGCAAAATTGGTCATTATATAAAATAGAGTGGTTGGTTAAATAACATTTATTACTTCTTCAATTTCAGGTATTTCAAATTTTAAAGTATACTCAATCATATCTTTAATTGTATTATCTGCCATATCACATTCTGTGCAGGCACCCAATAGTTTTACATAACACTTACCATTCTCAAATTTGATAAATTCAACATCACCACCATCATTATTCAAAAATGGTTTTATTTTATTTAATATATTACTAATTTTCTCTTCAACACTTTCTTTCATTCGTATCACCAATCAAATTATACATGGCTTTAACAAATATTGCAATTTATTTAGACAAAATAAATAATCATGTGTTATAATGTGCATGAGGTGTGATATGGCACAGTATAAAGTTGGTAAAATAGTTAAAGGTACAATAACTGGTGTAGAAAAGTATGGTATATTTGTTAATCTTGATAATTTCTATAGTGGATTAATCCATATATCAGAAATGTCTGATGATTTTGTTAAAAATACAGGAGATTACGGAGAAGTAGGAGAACTTATTATAGCAAGAATTATCGAAATTGATGAAACGACAAATCATGTGAAGTTATCAATAAAAGGTATAAACCATAGAGTAAATAGTAAGAATAAAAAAACCAAAATTAAAGAAACTGGAACTGGTTTTGAACCACTAATTAACAATTTAGAGTACTGGATAACAGAAAAACTTAATGAAATAGATAGTTAGGTATTGACAAAATGGCCAAACATTTGGTATATTAATATACGTCAATTGAAGTTTTGGAGGATTAGCTCAGTTGGTTAGAGCACCTGCCTTACAAGCAGGGGGTCATAGGTTCGAGTCCTATATCCTCCACCATGTGCCGAAATAGCTCAATTGGTAGAGCAACTGACTTGTAATCAGTAGGTTACGGGTTCAATTCCTGTTTTCGGCACCATTTTTAATGGAGAGATAGCGAAGTGGCTAAACGCGACAGACTGTAAATCTGTTCCTTCGGGTTCGATGGTTCGAATCCATCTCTCTCCACCAGTGATTGCCTCGTAGCCAAGTGGTAAGGCACGAGACTTTGACTCTCGCATGCGCTAGTTCGAATCTAGCCGAGGCAGCCAATTTGTATTATGTTCCGTTAGCTCAGCCGGTAGAGCATTTGACTTTTAATCAAAGGGTCTGGAGTTCGAATCTCCAACGGGACACCATTTTTGTGCCTGAGTGGCGGAATAGGTAGACGCACAGGACTTAAAATCCTGCGGGAGTCAAATCCCGTACCGGTTCGATTCCGGTTTCAGGCACCAATTTATATATGTGGAGGAATACCCAAGTCCGGTTGAAGGGATCGGTCTTGAAAACCGAGAGGTCGTGTGAGCGGCGCAGGGGTTCGAATCCCTTTTCCTCCGCCATTAATTTTCATCGCGGGGTGGAGCAATTGGCAGCTCGTTGGGCTCATAACCCGAAGGTTGGAGGTTCGAGTCCTCCCTCCGCAACCAAAGAATATTAAAGAACAGAAATTGTTCTTTTTTTTGTATTATTTTTTTAAAAATAATGCTATAATTAAATAGGTGGTATAATATGAAGAAAAAAAGTAAGAAAATTTTATTTATTATAGTTTCAATGTTATTAATATTGAGTGGATGTAGTAAAAATGAAAATAAAGAAAAAGAAAAAACTAATAATGATAAGCCAGTTGTAGCAGAGAAAAAATTAAAAATAATAGATGAAGAATCAAATACAAGACCATACGCTGTTATGATAAATAATATAGCAGTAGCGAGAAAATATCAATCTGGTTTAGATGATGCTTATATTGTTTATGAAATGATTGTAGAAGGAGGTATAACTAGATTACTTGCCTTATACAAAGATGCAAATGTAGATAGAATTGGTTCCGTACGAAGTTCAAGACATTATTATCTTGATTATGCACTTGAAAATGATGCAATATATGTACACTTTGGATGGAGTCCACAAGCACAATCTGATATAAAAACACTAGGCATAAATAATATAAATGGCATATATGATGATAGTGCATTTGTAAGAGAAAGCAAATTACCAGTATCATGGGAACACAATGCATTTACAAGTACAAAAAAAATTACAGCAGTAGCAAAGAACAAAGGATATAGAATGACAAGTGATAAAGATACATTATTAAATTACTCTGTAGATGAAATAAGCTTAGAAAATGAAGAAGAAAAACAAGTGGCAAATAAAGTTGATATAAAATATTCTAATTCAGTAATTACAAATTACGAGTATAATGAAAAAGAGAAAGTATATTATAGAAGTGTAAATAACGTAGAACATACTGATTACGTTACAAAAAAACAATATACTGCTAAAAATATTATAATTGCATATATTGATAATAGTTATATTAGCAATGATGATAAAGGAAGACAAAACATTGATAATATTGGATCAGGAATTGGATACTATATTACTGACGGTTATGCAATTCCTATAACTTGGAGTAAAAGTGGAAGAAAAGAACAAACTGTTTACAAAAAGAAAAATGGCGAAGAAATAAAAGTAAATGATGGCAATACATATATACAAAATGCACCATCTAATTCAGCTACAATTTCTTAGTGTATAAAAAGGAGGAAAAATGCTTAAAGGAATACTTATAGGAATAGGTATGATATTACCTGGAGTTAGTGGCGGAGTAATTGCAGTAATTTTAGGTGTTTATGATAAAATAATTTACTCTTTAAGTAATTTTTTCTCTGATTATAAAAAAAATGCAAGATTTCTAATACCATTATTTATAGGTATGGGAATTGGTGCAATAATATCTGCAAAAATATTAATATATATATTTAATAAATATTTTATAGAATCATGTTATCTATTTATAGGACTCATCACTGGTTCAATGCCATATCTAATAAAAGAAGGCAAAGAAAAAGATAAAAACAAAATAAACTATTTTTTACTTACATTTACTTTTATTTTATCATTCATAGTAACAGTATTATTTAAGAATAATTTAAATCTTTCACAAGAATTAAGTAATAACTTTGAGTCATTTTTTAAGCTATTTATTACAGGAATTATATTTATATCAGGAAAAATAATACCGGGTTTAAGTAGTTCTTGCATGCTAATGATGATTGGAATGTACTCATATTATATAAATATTATGTCAAATCCACTTACATATACATTAAATAATCCAATACAAATGATATTCATAATATTAGGAATAATTGTAGGTGCTGTTATATTTATTAAATTAATGAATTATTTATTAAATAAATACTATTCTACTACATATAGTTTAATAATTGGATTTGTTTTAGGATCATTAATAGTTATGTATCCCAATACTATTAACATAACAGGGATACTGACATTGTTCATTGGAATATTAGTTTCTTATTATTTTTCGACATATTTGCGAAAATAAACTTAGAAAGTATTGACAACCGTTGCTTTAATTTAGTATACTAAAGGGGCAATTGTGAAATGGTTCTATGGTGTAGTTGGTTAACACGCCTGCCTGTCACGCAGGAGATCGCGGGTTCGAGTCCCGTTGGAACCGCCATTATGGCTCTGTAGCTCAGTCGGTAGAGCAGAGGACTGAAAATCCTTGTGTCGTTGGTTCGATTCCAATCGGAGCCACCATAGTGAAATTTACGCCCGTTATATAGTTATTATGCGCCCATAGCTCAATTGGATAGAGCGTTTGACTACGGATCAAAAGGTTATGGGTTCAACTCCTATTGGGCGCGCCAATATCGGGAAATAGCACAACTTGGTAGTGCGCGTGGTTTGGGACCATGAGGTTGCAGGTTCAAATCCTGTTTTCCCGACCATGTATGTTTATAAGCCCTTATTTTATAAGGGCTTTTATTTTTTACATCTAGTTTATAAATTGATATTGACTCTATAGCAGATTCTTTAATTAAATCAGATTTTCTAAGAAATCAAATTGATAATATAAAAAATAATAATATTACTATTTTAAAACATTGTCTTTTATTCAGACAATGTTTTTTATTATGTATTAACTTTTAATATTTTTATTAAAAATAATATACTAAATATAAGTAACAGAATGCACACTATTAAATTATGCCCATTAGAATTCAAATACTTTGATAAAGAAAACTTGATATCTTTATTTAAATAAATATCCTCCTCATATAGTAATTTATCTTTATAGTAATATTTTATATGACCAATTTTATCATTTTTTTTATTTTTATAGTTTAAGTTTACTAATCCATAATATTCATAACTTATATCAGACTTATTATATTTACTTATAAATAAAGAATCGTCTATATAAATATCATAGTAATCTAAAATTGAATATTTAATTGGAATACTAAACAATATATTTTTCTCCTCATAAATTTTACTAACATAACTTATTACATTTATAGTATCAATTAAATTGTGTGCAATTCCATCTTCATATTCTGCATCTAAAGATATAAAAATAAAATTATTATTCTCTATATTTATCAAAGACGTCATGCATAAACCCGCATTTTCTGTAAAACCAGTTTTACTACCGACAATATTTTTTGTATTAAAATTAATTTTATTATTGTATTTGCTAAGAGTACTTTCAATTTCTAAACCATTAGATAAAGTATATTTATTAGTAGTATATATTTTCTTAAAAGTTTGATTAGATAAAGAATATACAAGTAACTTTAATATATCATTTGCTGTACTATAGTGATTATCTATATCATAGCCAGTTGTATTTGAGAAATGTGTATCAAAAAGATTCAATTCCTGTGCTTTATCATTCATCATATCTACAAAATTATCTATACTGCCAGTTAAACTAATTGCAAGAGAATTAGTCGCATCTGCACCAGATGGAAGAATTGATGCATAAAGTAAATCCAAATAAGTTACTTCATCCCCAATGCTTAATCCAGCCACACTAGAATCCCAAGGAACATCTTTTAACATATCATAAGTAATATATACGGTTTCATTAAAATCATCAATATTTTCAATTGCAACAATAGTAGTCATTATTTTGGTTAAACTAGCAATGCTTACAATTTTATCACTATCTTTTTCATATAAAACCATATTCTTATCCAAATCATATAACAAATACTCTTTAGAAGATAATTCCAAATCTTTACTAAAAACAATCGATGGAATCATCCAAACAAATAATAAACAAAAATATAATAACTTCTTCATATAACCACCTATAAAGATTATATCATCTCATCAAATAAAAACAAAATAATATAAAAAAGGTAAAAAAGTTACAAAATTCGTCTTTTTTCGATATAAAACTATGATATTTTAGGGGAAATTATAATTTTTTAGAGAAAATTATAATTAGAAGGAGGTGATGGCATGAATAGTTATGAAATAAATAATGATACATTAGCTATTCTTCCACTAAATGAATATAAATCTAAAGTAATAGAAAAAACAAAAACATTCGTAGTAGATTTAACACCTATGAAAATAATAGAGAACAGCTGTGCTTACTTTGGAAGTTCATATCAGGGGAGATTTTTAGGAACAAAAAATTTAATAGGAATATCACACAAAGCACCAATTATAATAGAAGAAAGTAGGGAGATAATATTCTTTCCAACTAATTCACCTAGAATTTATGAATGCGCATGGATATCACTAAAAAATTTACAAAATTATAAAAAAGGAAAAGACAACACAACAATAATATTTAATAATGGGCACTTATTAAATTTAGATATTTCATACGGTTCACTTGATAATCAAGTATTAAGAGCAGCAAGATTAGAAAGTGTATTAAGGTTAAGAAAAAATAATAATTTTTTGTAAAATATAAACAAATTATGTTAAAAATAAAGAAATTAAAAAAATACTTTTCTACAATAGATAAAATGTGGTATACTAGTAGTAGAATATAATAAAAAGGGAGTGAATATATGGCTACTAAAAAAGCTACTAAAAAAACAAGTTCAAAAAAGCCAACTACAAAAAAGGTGACTACTACTAAAAAAACAACTACAAAACCAGCTACAAAGACAGTTACTAAAAAAGTAGAAGCAAAACCAGTGGCAAGAACAGTTTCTAAAACATCGGAAAAGACTAATAGCAGTATATATAATACAAATGTATCTGTATTATTAGCGATGGCAATAGAAGCATTAATACTACTTTTGGGCTATTTAATTATAATAAACCATGCATAAAAATACTAAAATGTTTAGTATTTTTTTTCTTTCTTCTTTTACTATGCAAATTAAAATGATATACTATTAGTTGCAAAGGGTGATTATATGAATGAATTAACAAAAGAAGATGTGCTTCATGTTGCACATTTAGCAAGAATCGAGTTAAAAGATGAAGAAATAGAAAAGTATATATATCAATTAAATCAAATAAAAGATGAGATGGATAAACTAACTTTAGTAGAAATTGGTTCAGATGATATTTGTATATCTCCAACAGAAAATACAAATGTCTATAGATGTGATGAATATGTTAATAAAGAGTTTGATGTTACAAAAAATGCTCCTAAATCTAATGGTAATTATATTGAAATAAAGAGGTTTGTAAATGACTAGATATTTAGAATTAAGTATAAAAGAAATAAATGAAAAATTAAAAAATAAAGAAATAAAACCAATAGATTTAGTTAATGAATGTTTTGAAAGAATTAAACAAAATGAGAAGTATAATGCATTTATTACTTTAAATGAAGAGAATGCTATTAAAAAAGCAAAAGAATTAGAAAGTAAAGAAGTAGATAATATATTATTTGCAATACCAATAGCAATAAAAGATAATATTGTTACAAAGGGATTAAGGACTACTTGTGCATCTTTAATGCTAGATAACTTTATACCAGTGTATGATGCAACTGTAATAGAAAAAATAAATGCTAAAAATATGATTATAATTGGTAAAGCAAATATGGATGAGTTTGCTATGGGATCATCAGGAGAAACAAGTTATTATGGACCAGTTTTAAATAGTTATGATGACACTTGTGTATCAGGAGGAAGTAGTAGTGGTAGTGCATTAATAGTAAGCAAAAATATTACACCATTTTCATTAGGAAGTGATACAGGTGGTTCTATAAGACAACCTTCTGCATTTAATGGTGTAGTTGGTTTAAAACCAACATATGGAAGAATATCAAGATATGGTTTAGTTGCATTTGCATCCTCACTAGATCAAATTGGACCTATATCAAGAAATGTGTATGAAAATGCTTTATTATTAAACATTCTATGTGAAAAAGATGAAAATGATTTAACAAGCGTAGATACATCTGAGGATTTTACTAGATTAATAGGTGAAGATATAAAAGGAATGAAAATTGCGATTCCAAACTTTTATATGAGTGATAAAGTTAATCCTGAAATAAAAAATAGAATGTTAGAAATAATAGATAATTTAAAAAATGATGGTGTTACTATAGATTATGTAGATATTCCTTTTATAGAATATTCAGTGCCACTATATGAAATTATTGCATTGGCAGAGGCATCATCTAATTTGGCTAGGTTTGATGGAGTAAGATATGGATATTCTACAAAAAAAGAAGTTTCTAACATAGATGAAATGTACAAGAAAACAAGAGGAAAGGCCTTTGGAAACGAAGTAAAAAGAAGAATGATGATTGGATCTTATGTATTAAGCGGAAAGAATGCAAAAACATATTACTATAAGGCATTAAAAATAAGAAAAGCGATAATAAATAGCTTTGATGAAATATTTAAAAAATACGATTTAATTATTGGACCAACAACAACAAACTTTGCTTACAAATTAGGAGAAAGCGAAGATGATGCAGTTAAAAGCTTCTTTGATGATTTATTTACAAACCCTGTAAATATGGCAGGTCTTCCTGCTATTAGTATTCCTATTGGATTTGGTAAAAACAATTTACCAATTGGTATGCAAATAATCGCAAATCACTTTGATGAGGCAACTATATATAAACTTGCAAGTTATATAGAAAGGGAGTATTAAAATGAAACCAACGATTGGAATAGAAGTTCATTGTGAATTAAAAACAAATAGTAAAGCATTCTCACAATCTAAAAACACTTATGGTGAAATTCCAAATACTATGATAAATGTACTTGATTTAGGTTATCCTGGAACTTTACCAGTATTAAATAAGAAAATAATAGATTTAGGAATTAAAGCTGCAATTGTACTTAATTGTGATATAACAAGAACCATATATTTTGATAGAAAAAACTATTTTTATCCAGATAATCCCAAAAACTATCAAGTAACACAAAATAGTACCCCAATAGGAAGAAATGGTTATGTATTAATTGAATATGATGGGATAAAAAAGAAAATAGAAATAGAAGAAATCCATATAGAAGAAGATACTTGTAAAAGTATTCATGAATCTAATCATACATTACTTGATTTTAACAGGGCTGGCATACCACTTGTTGAAATAGTAACAAAACCAGTAATATCAAATGAAAAAGAAGCAGTACTATATCTAGAAGCATTAAGAGAAATGTTTCTATATGCTGGAATAAGTGATGTAAAAATAGAAGAAGGAAGTATGAGATGTGATTTAAATATCTCATTAAGTAATACAGAAAAACTAGGAACAAAAGTCGAAGTAAAAAATATCGGATCTATAAGTAATGTAGCAGATAGTGTTTTATATGAAATAAAAAGACAAGAAAAATTACTAAACGAAGGAATAGTTTTAAAAGAAGAAACAAGAAGATGGGATGATAAAACATCTAGTACGATACTTATGAGAGTAAAAGAAACAGGAAATGATTATAGATATTTTCCAGAGCCAGATATACCAAAAGTAATAATAGACGATGAATGGATAAATAATATTAAAAAAGAAATCCCAATGTTACCAAATGAACTTAAAGAAAAATATAAAAATTTAGGAATAAACGAAATAACTATAAAAACACTTATTCAAAATAGAGAACTAAGCTTATTCTTAAATCAATTAATAGATAAAAATATAAATGCAGTAGTATGTGCAAATATACTTACAGGAGATATACTATCTTATTTAAATAAAAAATATATTACTCTAAAAGATACAAAAATAACAGAAAAAAATATAATAGATTTAGTAAATAAACTAGATTCTAATGAAATCTCATCTAAAATATCAAAAGATATATTAAATGAATTACTTATAAATGGTGGAAATGTAGATGATATAATCTCATCAAAGGGATTAAAACAAATAAGTAATATAGATGAAATAAGAGAAATAATAAAAAATATAATTAATAATAATGAAAAAGCAGTAGAAGATTATAAAAACGGATTAGATAGAAGTATTAAATTCTTAATGGGTCAAATAATGAAAGAAACAAAAGGCAAGGCAAATCCTAAATTAGCAAATGATATGTTAATAGAGGAATTAAATAACATAAAATAAAGGTAAAAGTTATTTTACTTTTATTTTTTATGCTATAATTAAATCGAAGTAGGTGCATTATGAAAGAAGATATTAAGTATTTATCTATATCAGAATTAAATAGAATTATTAAAATGAAATTTGATAGTAGTGCATTTTTTAATAGAGTATTTATTAAAGGAGAAATATCAAATTTCAAAGTACAAATGCCTAGTGGACACTGTTATTTTACTATTAAAGATGAAATGAGTAGAATATCAGCGGTTATGTTTAAAGGAACTGCAAATAAAGTAGGAACAAACTTTAAAGATGGAGACATGGTAAACGTAGTTGGTAAAATAAGTGTGTATGAAGCATCTGGAAATTATCAAATATATATTGAATCTATGGAACTAAATGGTAGTGGAGATTTATACAAAAAATTTCTTTTATTAAAAGAAAAATTATATAAAGAAGGATTATTTGATGAATCACACAAAAAACAAATCCCAAAATATCCAAAGAAAATAGGTGTTGTAACAGCAAGTACAGGTGCTGCTATAAGAGATATTATTACAACAATTAAAAGAAGATATCCTTTATGCGAAGTAATATTATTCCCATCTCTAGTACAAGGAGTATCTGCAAAAGAGGATATAGTAAAAAAAATTGAACTCGCAAATACATTTGATATAGATACTCTGATAGTAGGTAGAGGTGGTGGTTCAATAGAAGATTTATGGGCCTATAATGAAGAAATAGTTGCAAGAGCAATATATAATTCAAAAGTACCAATTATAAGCGCTGTTGGACATGAAATAGATTTTACAATAGCAGATTATGTAGCAGATAAAAGAGCAGCAACGCCAACTGGAGCAGCAGAATTAGCAGTACCTAATATATATGATATAAGTATGTCTATTGATACTACTATAGATAGAATAACAAACAAAATAATGTCTTTAATAAGCCATTATAAAGATATATTAAATAAAATTAAAATGAGTAATGTACTATTAAATCCAGTAAATATTTATAACATAAAAAAGGATATGTTAAAAATAGATATAAATAATTTAAATAAAAGTATTTTAAATATAATTACACTAAATAAAATGAATTTATATAGATTAGAAAATAATTATATACTTACAAACCCTAAAATGTTATATGAAAAAAACAAAGATAAATTAATTTATAATATTAATAAATTAGAATTATTAAATCCAATGAATGCATTAAAAAGAGGATATTCTATAATAAAAAAAGAAAATAAATGTATAGAAAATATTAAAAAATTAAATATAAATGATAAAATAGATATATATGTATCAGATGGATGTATAACATCTTTAATAACTGATATTAAGGAGAATTGATATGAAAAAAACTTTTGAAGAAAATTTAAATGAATTAGAAATGATAGTAAAAGAATTAGAAAGCGGAAATGTTAATTTAGATGATGCGATAAAGAAGTATAGTGATGCGATGAAGTTGGCAAAAGAATGTTCTGATAAAATAAACGAATCAGAAAAATTAGTTGCAAAAATAGTAAAAGAAAATGGAAAGTTAGAAGATTTTGAGGTGGACAATGCGAAAAATGACTAGTGATGAAATAAGAAATACATTCTTAGAGTATTTTAAAGAACATGGACATACAATATTACCAAGTGCATCTTTACTTATTAAAAATGATCCAACATTACTTTGGAATAATGCAGGAGTAACACCATTAAAAAAATATTTTGATGGAAGCGAAATACCTGTAAACAGAAGATTAACAAGTAGTCAAAAATGTATAAGAACAAATGATATTGAATCAGTAGGAGATAATACACATCATACATTTTTTGAAATGTTAGGTAATTTCTCTGTTGGAGATTATTTCAAAGACGAAGCAATAGAGATGGCTTTTGAATTATTAACAAATGAAAAATACTTTGGTTTTCCACTTGAAAAACTATATATTACAGTATACAAAAATGATGATGAGGCATATGATAAATGGATTAAAATGGGAGTAGATCCTACTCACTTAGTAAGATTAGAATCTAATTTCTGGGAAATAGGAGAAGGACCATGTGGACCGGATTCAGAAATATTTTATGACAGAGGAATAGAATATGATAAAGATAATCTTGGAATCAAGTTATTACAAGATGAAATTGATAATTCACGTTATGTAGAAATATGGAATAATGTATTTAGCCAATTTAATTCAAAAGAGGGCTTAAAAAGAGACGAATATCCTGAATTGCCAAGTAAGAATATAGATACAGGAATGGGATTAGAAAGAATGGCCTGTATAATAGAAGGAGTAGAATCCAGTTATGATACAGATTTATTTAGAAAAATAATAAATAAAATAGAAGAACTTAGTAATAAAAAATACAATAATGATAAAGAATTTAGAATAATAGCAGATCACATACGTACACTAACTTTTGCAATAGCAGATGGTGCAGTATTCTCAAACGAAGGAAGAGGATATGTTATAAGACGTTTACTAAGACGTTCAGTTAGATATGGTCATGATATAGGAATTCCTGGAAAATTTATGAGTGATATAGTCCCATCAGTAGTAGAAACAATGAAAAACTACTATCCAGAATTAGAAACAAAAAAAGAATATATACAAGGAATAATAGATAAAGAAGAAGAATTATTCCAAAAAACACTAGTAAGTGGAGAAAAAAAATTAAATGAAATGCTAGAAAAAACAGAAAATAAAACTTTATCTGGTACTGATGCATTTAAATTATACGATACTTATGGTTTTCCTTATGAACTTACAGAAGAATACTTGAAAGAAAAAGGATATACAGTTGATAAATATGAATTTGATACATGTATGAATAATCAAAAAGAAATGGCAAGAAAGTCAAGAAAAAAAGAAGCAAGTATGAATATTCAAAATGAAGCATTACTTAATTTTAAAGAAGAAAGTAAATTTACAGGATATGAAGATTATCAAACAGATACAGAAGTAATCGCACTTATAAAAGATGGAAAATTAGTTGATGAATTAACTGATACAGGATATGTTATATTAAAAGAAACTCCATTTTATGCAGAAATGGGTGGACAAGTATCAGATACAGGATATATATATAATGATTCACTAAAAGTTCTAGTAGAAGATTTATTCATATCTCCAAATAAAGAACATGTACATATTGTTAACGTAGAAGAAGGAGTTATACATGTTCACGATAAAGTAACTGCCAGAATAAACGTGAAAAGAAGAAATGCAATAGAAAAAAATCATAGTGCAACACATTTACTACATCAAGCACTAAAAGAAGCACTAGATTATGAAGTATTACAAGCTGGATCAAAAGTAACAGAAAAAGAATTAAGATTTGATTTTACTTATCCAAAGAAAATAACAGACGAAGATATATGTATAATAGAGAACCTAGTAAATGAAAAAATACAAACAAAAGTAGATGCAAAAACAGATATAATGTCACTTGATGAAGCAGTAAAAAGTGGAGCAGTGCATCAATTTGATGAAAAATATGACAAATTAGTTAGAGTAGTAACACTTTATAATTCAGTTGAATTATGTGGTGGAACGCATGTTAAAAATTTAGGAGATATAAATAAATTTGCAATATATAATATTGAATCAAAAGGTGCTGATGTTTATAGAATAGAAGCAACAACAGATACTAATATAGAAAGAGTATTATTTAATGCAATAAAACCATACAACGATGAAATGGTTAAACTTCTAAATAAAGCAAAAAATATAATGGATGATGCAAAAGAAAAAAATATACAAATTGACTTTAATGTAGATATAGATAATAGTGCACCATTAAGTTACAAAGATATAATATTTAATAGAAATGAAGTAAAAACTGTAAGAGAGAAAGTAAAAGAATTTGAAAAAGAATATAATCTAAAAAAAGAAGAAAAATTAACAAAAAATAATACAGAATTTGATACTATTAAAATAATTAATAATAAAAGTACAATAATTAAAAAAGTTAATAATTATGAAATTTCTATATTAAAAACACTTATAGATAATGCATTTACCAAAATAAGCAAAGGAATAATATTTGTTGCAAACATAAAAGGAAATAACGTAAATTTTATATGCAAAAGTAATTGTGATATAAATGCAGGTGATTTAGTAAAATATGCATCTTTAAAATCAAATGGAAATGGAGGCGGTTCAAACTCTTATGCACAAGGAGGAGGAACGGATATTACTTACATTGATGAAATATTAAAGGATATAGAAACAAAATTATGAGATATTTAGGATTAGATTTAGGAACAAAAACTCTAGGAATATCAATAAGCGATAAAACAGGAATAATAGCAACATCACTAACCACAATAAGACATGATGATGACTTTAATTATTTAACTAAAGAATTAAAAAAAATAATTGAAGAAAGAGAAGTTGATGTATTAGTTTTAGGACTTCCAAAAAACATGAATGGTACTATTGGAGAAAGAGGAGAAACTACAATAAAATTTAAAGAAAAATTAGAAAAAGAACTAAATAAAAAAGTAATACTTGAAGATGAAAGATTAACAACAAGAATTGCAGAAAATATTTTAATAAAATCAGATATAAGCAGAAAAAAAAGAAAAAAAGTAATAGATAAAATGTCTGCAACAGTAATACTTCAAAGCTACTTAGATAAAGTAAAACGAGAGTGATTATATATGAATAAATTAACTATATTAGTAGCAACAGAAGATGAAAAAAAATCATTAATACCAGAAGAATATAAAGATAATGTACTAATAACAGGTATAGGCGTTTCAAAAGTTATTGAGTCACTAAAAGATACTAAATTAACAGGTACTATTATAAATATTGGCTATGCAGGAGCATCAAATGATATTAATGTAGGTACTATATGTAGTATTACATCTTCTTATTGCTATAGAACGATTTATAAAAATACAGATTTAATAAACATAAACTATATAAAAGATGAAAATATTATTAATACTACATGTGCAACATCTATAGATTTCATAGAAAATAACACACTAAAAAATACACTATTTGATATGGAGTTAAGAGCAATAGTTTCATTTTATAAAAATACATATTCACTTAAAATAGTGTCAGATAATGGTTCGATGAATGACTATGATAATGCATTAAATAAAGATTATAAAAAAATATTAAAAGAAATCCTAGATAAACATTTTAACATATTATAAAATTACTATGGAGGGTAGCATGGAAAATAAAAGTAATAACGAATTTGAAATATTTAATGATAAAGGAGAAAAAATAACCTGTAATGTACTTTTTACATTCGAATCAGACGAAACTAACAAAAATTACATAGTTTATACAGACAATACAAAAGATGAAAATGGAAATAAAAAAGTATATGCATCAACATTTGATCCAAAAGAAGAAAATCCAGTGTTAGGATCTATAGAAACAGAAGCAGAATGGAAAGTTATTGAAAACATTTTAAATAAATTACAAGATAGAAAAGAAAACGAATTGAAGTGATAAAGTAAAAGTAGACACATAAAAAGAATGTGATCTACTTTTCTTTTGCTATAATTTAATAAAGGAGATGATTTTATGGGAAGACCTAAAGGCGGAAAAAATAAATATTGGACAAAAGAAGAAAAATTAAAATTGATTAAAGAACATTTGGAAATGCATGTAAGCACTTTAGAAATAACTAATAGAGAGCATATTTCTAATGGAATGTACAATAATTGGTTAAGAAAATATTTAGAATTAGGAGAAAAAGGTTTAGAAAATAAGAAAAAACCGGGGAATCCATTAGCTAAATATTGTAACAAAAAAAATCTAACTGATATGGAAAAGTTAGAGTATGAAAATATGAAATTAAGAATTGAGAACGAACGATTAAAAAAAGGTTACATGGTGAAAGGAGATGGTCAAGTTGTAATATTCAATGGTTTAAACAACAAGAATATGAAATAATTTTATTATTAAGTAACGAATTTAATATAAAAACTCTATGTTTTGAAATGAATATATCAAGAAGCGGATTTTATAAATGGTTAAAGAATAAAGATGTTTTAAATAACTATGAAATAAATAGAAATGATATGTGTGATTTAGTTGAAAAATATCATAAAAAGCATCCATCGTGGGGATACAGGCATATAAATAGACAAATACGAATTGATATTGGGTGGTATGTATCTGATAATTTTGTTCATAAATGTTGTAAATATTTGGGAATCAAATCTATAGTTAGAAATTATAAATATAGAAAGCCAGGAGAAGAATCTATAAAATATCCCAATCTTGTTAAAGGTAACTGGAATGTTGAAAAACCATTAGAGTTAATAGTTACCGATATGACTTGTATTAAATATCGTGGTGACTTATATGATACAGTTTTATATATGGATGCTTTCAATATTGAAATATTATCTTATTCATATACTAAAAAACACAATTCAATAATGCCTTATTATGAAGGTTTAAATATAATTTTAGATAAAATAAAAGGAATTGATTACTCCACAACTTTGCATAGTGATCAAGGAGTAGTCTATTCCTCAGCGGCATTTACCAATGCACATAAAGATTATAACATTATTCGTTCAATGAGTCGAGCAGGAACACCCACAGATAATCCTAAAATGGAATCTATAAATGGTTGGATTAAAGATGAAATTATGAATGATTGGGATATAGATAGCTATGATTCGTTTGAAGAATTTATTAATGCTTATATATATTATTATAATAATGAAAGATTAGCATGTTCATTAAATTATAAAACCCCAATTCAATATAAAATTGAACTAGGGTTTCAATAAATTCTTTTTTAGTGTCCACTTTTTGTTGACTTATTCAAAAAGAAAACGAATAAAATCGTTTTTTTTATATCAAAAAAAGAACAAATATTCTCTTGACAAACATATGGGGGGGGGGGGTATAATAGATATATAGTATAAATAGAAGGAGCGAGAAATATGAGAAAAAAGAAA
>ERZ827168.537-NODE-537-length-61173-cov-8.016116_pt1 | contig 61173 bp, 66 predicted proteins | sample MGYA00519868_ERZ827168 | MGnify/ENA primary metagenome ERZ827168 (study PRJEB31778, sample SAMEA3449271) | human gut metagenome | biome: human gut; feature: human-associated habitat; material: faeces | place: United Kingdom | collected 2010/2012 ... | reverse complement strand
ATATTAAGACAAAATCAATCTTGATTACTTAAGACATTATCATATTTGAATCAGAGGATATGTTCCTCAAGATGACATAGTATTTACTAATCTGACATTAATTGATATGTTAACATATTCAGCAGAGTTTAGAATGCCAAAAAAATCAACACCAGTTGAAAAAGAAAGAAGAATAAAAGAAGTTCTTCAAACAGTAGGGCTAGTCGGGAAAGAAAATGTCATGATAAAAAACTTATCTGGAGGTCAGAGAAAAAGAGCCGGTATAGCAATAGAATTACTTGCAGATCCAAAACTATTCTTCTTAGATGAACCGACTAGTGGATTAGACCCAGGTACTGAAAGAAACATGATGAAGACACTAAGAAAAATTGCTGATAGTGGACAAACTGTAATCTTAGTAACTCATAACACATTAAACATTCATTTATGTGACAAGGTTGTTTTCTTTGGAGATGGTGGTCGAGTCTGTTACGATGGAAGTCCAGAAAATGCAAAAACATTCTTTGGTGTAAACGATTTTGTAGACATTTATAACTTAATAAGTGATGAACCAGAAAAATGGTATAACAAACAAAAAAAATTAACTAAATTAGATGCTATAGAAGTTAAAAATACTGAAACACCAGCAGAAAAACTGAAAAAATTAAATGAGAGAAAGAAACAAAAACACTCATCAATAAAACAATTTGCGACACTTGTAAAACGGCAATTAAAAACTATAATAAATAACAAATTTCAATTGGCATTATTATTATTTCAAGCCCCGATTATTGCCTTTGCCTTAACTCTTGTTATTAATAATCAAATGTTTGAGTATTATGATATGACAAAGTCAATATTATTTTCAATTTCTATTGCCGCAATTTATATAGGTCTTGGTAATTCTATCCAGGAAATATGTAAAGAAAAAGTAATACTGAAAAAAGAATATATGTCGAACTTAAGGTTAAGTGCATATGTTCTCTCAAAAGTATTTATATTACTGATTCTTTCAGTAATTCAAGCATTCTTATTAATATTTACTCTGAAATGTTTAATAGAAGTACCGACAGACGGAGTAATATTTAGTTGGGATGTAGAAATGACTATTGAATGTGCTCTGACAGTATTCTGCTCATCAACAATAGGTTTAGTAGTATCATCAATATCAAGTGATGCTAGTATTGCAATGACATATATTCCATTATTACTAGTACCACAAATGTTATTTAGTGGAATGTTATTTGAATTAAAAGGATTAACTGATAAATTATCAAATATTATACTTTGTCGTTGGTCCCTAGAACTTCTTGGAACAACAAATGATATGAATAACATGGTAAGTTTAATACAAGATGTAATACCCGAATATAAAAGGGAAGCAGAAGTGTTCTATGAATTTACATCAAAACATTTTTATAACAATGTTTTTATTATAATTTTTATGAGCTTTGTATTAATAGCAGCTTGCTATATAATTCTAAAAAGACAACTTGAGGTGAAAAAGTAATATGAATAATAACGAGAACAAAAAATGGAATATTTTAACTAAAATTGGAGAAGGTCAATTCTCAAAAGTATATACAATAGAGCAAGAAATGAATAATACAAAAGTATATAGAGCACTAAAGTACATTGATTACTCATCACTAAAAAACAATCAAGTATTATTAAATGAAGTAAAAAAAGAAATAGAAATAATAAAAATAGTAAATAATCATCCAAATATAATTGAATATTATGATTATAATGATAATGAAATGACAAATTCTATTTTTATAACAATGGAACTGTTAACAAATATCAAAACATATTTTCAAGATAAATCAATAACTCAAGCAGAAGTTGTAAAAATAGGTAAGGATATATGTAATGCCTTAAAAATATTTCATAGTAATAATTTAATACATTCAGACATAAAACCAAGTAATATTTTTATAAATAATAATGGCACATATAAATTAGGTGATTTCAGTATAACAACTAGATTAAATAATCCATCGTATAATGGAACACCTAATTATATGGCTCCAGAATATTTAACTGAAAAGAAGAATAATCAATCAGATATTTATTCATTAGGTTTAGTAATGTATACACTTTTAAATAAAGGAAAACTTCCATTTGAAACAGAAAGTGTAAGTTGCTATAACGCAATTGATATAAGAAATAGTGGTAAGAAAATCCCAAAAATTAGAGGAATTAATAAAAAACTAATGAACATAATATTAAAGTCATTAGAGTTTGCTCAAAACAACAGATATAAATCTGTAGAGGAAATGGAAAAAGATTTAAACTCTCTTAATTTAGATGTATTAAATTCATCAACAAAAGAAATCAAATTTGCAAAATTTGATACAACATTAGACGTTAATAGTCCAGAAGTTAGAAATAGTTTTATAACAAAAATTGAATTATTAAAAGAAAAATATACATTAAAGTATATGATTCAAAAAATTATTCTTTCATTAGTTTTAATAGTAATAGTTACAACAGGAACATATTTGTTCATGATTAATAGAACATGTGGAAAGGGATTTGTAAATAATAAAGGTTTTTGTGTTAAAGGAAAATATACTTGTAGTAAAGGATATTTTCTAGATAAAAACAAATGTAAAAAAGTTACTGAACAAGCATTAGCTCGTGAAAATTATTATTGTCCTACAGGATATATTTTAAATGATGGATACTGCGTTAATAAAGAAACAAAAAACCCATCATTTATATATAAGTGTGCAGATGGTTTTACATTAGAAGGTACAAATTGTGTAAAAGAAGAATCTGCAGAAGCAGCACTTGTATATTATTGCCCTGATAACTATGTTTTAGCAGGGACAAAATGTGTAACTGCTGATAGTAGTAGAAATGCAACGAAATCTTATTCATGTCCGGATAGTTCATATACAAGAAGAGATAATAAGTGCTATAAAACAGAGCAAGTCTGGGCGGATGCTATTGTAACTTATGGATGTCCATATGGTGGAACGGTAAGTGGTGCACAATGTGATAGAGTAACTTCACCATCATACAATAATAACTACCATTGGGGGGGATATTGGGGATATAATCCATGGTTACCAGGAAGTGGTGGCAGTACTCCAACTTGTAGTCAAGGAACATATTCTGCAAGCGATGGTAAATGTCATAGTACATATGCCGCAACTAAATCTTATACATGTACATCTGGTACATCAAATGGTGCAGGAAAATGTGTTAAAAGTAGTAATGTCTCAGTACCAGCTACCACAACATATACTTGCCCATCGGGATACATAAATATAGGAGATAAATGTACAACTTCAAATACAATAAATGCAACTCCAAAATATACATGTACAACAGATACAACATTAAGAGGTAATATGTGTTATGGAAAAATAGTTACACAAGCAATAGGAATATATAATTGTGAGGCAGGATATATATTAAGTGGTGTAAATTGCATAAAAGATGATTTCAAAAAACCTGAAGTAAAACAAACTTGCTCACGATTATATAAGTTGAATGGAAATCGTTGTGAAAAATATAAAGTTATTAATGCAAAAATTAACTTAGAAAAGGAGTAAATATGAAAGATAAAAAGAAAATTATTATTCCAGTGGTAGTTGCTGTAATAGTAATAATAGCAGTAGTAATTATTGGAATAACAACATTAAAGAAAAAAGCAGAAACAACTAAAATTGATACTGATACAAAAAGTTATGTAGCCGATTTATCAAAATACATAGAAAAAATAGATGATACAAAAGATGTAGAAGAAACAAAAGAAAGTATATCAAGTGAAATAGTAACTCTACAAAAAAAATATCCAAATAGTGAAAGTGTTAGCCTTTCATCAGTAGAATTATTAAATACATTATCATCATCAAAAACTCAATCAACAAAGGGATTGAAAGACACATTACAAGGAGCATTAGATAAGGTTGGACAAACAGTTGACAAATTAATTTATAAAAGTAAAGTAGAACCAGACGTAGTAACAATAGCATCAAGAACAGTATGTGAAAAATATGGTTCTAGTAGTAAATATTGTCTAGATGGAACTAGTAAAAAATTAAATGCTTATATTTATGTAAATGATGAAAACAGTACAAATTGGGTATTATTACTTCATGGTAATTCTATGAATGGTAGAGCAATTTATAGTGCTCTTGGAAAAATATATGAGCAAAATAATTTTAACGTAATTGCTCCAGACTTTAGAGGTCAAGGTAAAAGTGATGGAAAAGTTGCAATGAGTTACTTAGAAAGTTTAGATAGTTATGATTGGATTAAGTATTTAAATGAAAATTATAATGTTAACAACTTAGTTATTCATGGAGTATCTCTAGGAGGAGCAACAACTATTCAATTAGGAACAAATCAAGATTTTGGTGATGCCTTAAGAAATAATTATCATGTAAAAGGATTTATTGATGACTGTGGTTATACTTCAATGACTGCCGTAATTAAAGGAATGATTTCATCTAGTGATACATCTTCATTATCCGCAACATTAAAAAATAGTGGTATAGATATTTCTGAATTTAAAAATAGTTTCAAAACAATAATGAATAGTTTAAATATCCCTATAACAAATAGTGAGGTAAATTCTATTATAAGTGGAAAAACTTCTATAGATGAATTTGAAAATAAAATAAAAAATGAATATGGTACTGAATATGAAGAATCAAAGAAAATATTAAATTCAGTTGATTTAAGCCAATGTGGTGAAAACTATGAAAATTGTATTAAAGAAGCGTACAATTATGTAAAAGATAATAACGTTATAAATAATAATACAAGTACAATTTCTGAAAGTGATAAAGAAAAAATAAACAGTTTTATTAATTCTTATGTTAATAAAAGAGATATTTCTTCGACTTTAGTTGATACTGTAATTGAAAAATTAATAATAAATTTAGTAGATGTTGGACTAAATGAACAAAACTTTGAAACATATCAAAATTCTTTCTCAACAGGAAGAAACTTTAAATCAAGTGATAAAGTATTAATTATTCATGGTGATAAAGATACAACAGTAAGACCAGATAATGCTGATAGAGTTGAAGCAAAAGCACAAGAAGCTAATACTAAGTTAACTTACAAATGGAAAGTAAGCGGTAAGCCACATGCATTCATAGTTGTAGGAATGGAGAAAGATAATTACTATAACTTAGTTGGTAAATATTTAAAATGTATTGAAAATGATAATGCTTGTCAATCTGTAAGTATAAATTAAAGTTTTAGAAGTAGACTAAAAAAGTTTACATAAATAAGTTAACTTTCTTGTATAGAATCTGTAAAAATGATAACATAAATATATAAGAAGGTAGATATTATGTTTAAGACAATTAATCCTAAAAAAAATCTCATTATTAATATTGTAGTCATAATTGTATTAACTTTATTTGTTACATTTCTTATTTTCTTTTTATATAAAAATACATCTATGTTTGATAAATTTTCGAAATATTCAAATAATGATAAAACTTCTCCAGAAATTACAAAAGTAACATTAAAATCCGATAATACTTATAATGAAAATTATGCTGAAGAGGGTAATACAATTACTTTGATGTTTAAAGTAAGTGAAGAATTAAAACAAATTCCGATAGTTAGAATTAATCGTGAAGAAGTAAAAGTTTATAAAAGAAATGGTTATTATAATTCATATTATACAGTTTTAAGCCAAACAGATAGTGATCAAAAAGTAACAGTAGAAATAGAGTCGTATAAAGATACAAACGGAAATGAAGGAGATAGTTATATTCTTATACCTAGTAAATCACCACTAACTATTGTAAAAAAAGGAACTATTATAAAAGATATAAAATAAAAAATATTGGACCAACTCCAATATTTTATTTTGTCTTTTCATCACTAGAAATACTTGCTTTATAAGAATTATAATCTACATTTAAAGTAACATCTTCTCCAGGTGTAAGTATATTAATTTCTCCAAAATTTCTTTGATGACCATCAACTTTTGAAGAAATAACTCTATATATTCCAGGAGGTAATCCAATAGAATCGTCACCATCATATAAATCTCCTTCATATACATTGTCATTTCTTAAAAAAATTATATCATCACCACTATAATTTTCTCTACCAGTATAATTTACTTTAATATTTACATAATAATTAAGCTTTTCAGATTCAGACATTTTATCTATTTTATCATCAACATATTTTTCATAATAATCGGCACGATCATTTATATCAGTTGTATCAGAATCTAATTTTTCTTCATTTAACTGCTGATAAATACCATTATTTTCATTTATACCTTGATTACTATTAATATTCTGATTGCATCCAGTAGCCATAGAACCAATAGCAACAGAAATAGCAACTAAAGCAAACTTTTTCTTAATATTCTTCCAATCAACATAATTCTTAAAATTACTTATTCTCATAGTTAGCCTCCAAATTAATAACCTTCTTTATTAGGTTCACCTTTTTCAAATTCATTAGTAAAAATAAAAACATTTCCTCTTTCTTTATTATTTTCTTTAATTATCTCATTGGCATCAAATGTTCTTGTGGAATCATTTTTATTAAATGGATTATAGGTACCATTTTCATAAACCGCTGTTCCAATTCCATTCTCATCCACATGAATACTTTCCATATATTTATTATCGAACTTCTTAGTACCAACAAGGGTATTTTTGCCATCAGTAATATCTCTAACAGTTATTTGAGAACTAGTTCCAGCATAAGATCTTGATTCTATTAAATAAGTCTTTTCATCTTTATGGTAAGTTGCAACTCCTTGAACGCCATTATCTATATTTATAGAGTTTGGATTTTCCATAGTGTATTTTCCCTTGTCCTTATCATAAACTAAGTCTCCATAAACTAGCTTTCCATCTTTTGCAAATCTATTAATAAATATTTGATTAGACTTAGTATCAACATAAACAGATCCAGCATTATAACCAGTTAATTTCTTACCATTTTCCATTTTTTCATAATTCATATTAATATTAGAACTTAATTTTATTTTTTGCTTTGTACCAGCATTATCAGCTAAATTTAAAAATACAGTTTTCCCTTTATAACTTTCACTCTCTGAATAACTAGCAATTGACTCCATTGCATCATAGTTATATGCATTTACTGCACCTTTACTACCAGTTACTAATAAAACATGATTTACTTCATCATAACTAACTCCACCAACATGAGATTTATTATCAAGTCCAACAATATAGTAACTACTATTATCTGGATTAAAAATATAAAGTCTTGATTTTTTATCTTCTTGATAAGCAGAAATTATAACTTTATTTCCAACTATTGTTATACCTTGAGGAGTATAATTGTCATCAAAAATTGTTTGATAATAAAGAGCTGTTTTTAATGCAGTACCATTTTTAAAATTAGGATCAAAACTATTTTTATAAGTCATTTTCAAATTTTCTAATAAAAATTCACATACATCAGCTGACATATCAGAATCAGACTTATTATATAATTCAACAATATGTTTCGCTCTGGAAACAATAGTGCTACTAACTTCAAGTCTTTCACTTAAGTCACTTAAAGCAGTACTCATTCCTTCAACCATATCTTGTAATACGCCACCATATACAATAGAAGGTGTAAAACTCTCAATTTCTTTTAACTGTTTAGTATAATTTGTAACTTCATTTATCATAGTTGAAAGTGAATTTTTAATAGCATCATAATCATTCTCTCCGGCAGTATATAACTTCTCATCATAACTAACACTAAAATTATCAGCCATTATTTTTCCACCCACTTTCCACAAGAATCAATACTAGTAATTTCCTGGTAATCTTTCATCTTATTCTTTAAACTAGCAATAGTTGAATTCAAAGTACTTATTCTTGATGTGTTTATTGAATTACTATTAGAAACGGATAGAGCAGATAATTCAGACGATGCACTAGTAAGTTCACTTTGGAGACTTTGATAATTTGCATAATTTTCTTTTAATAAATTCATATATTCATTAATTTCTGCTATTGTCTCGCTAAATTCACTAAATATTCCGTCAACTTCACCTTTACCACTTTCACATTTAGAAGAAAAGTTAGTTATATCTCCATTTACATCATCGACATAAACATACTCATTACCAACGCCATTCATTATAATACAATTATTCCAGTTGTCTTCTAAACTCCTAATTTTATTTTTTATACTTTCAAAATCGTTAGAAAGAGAACTAATACTTGATAAAATGCCATCTATATAATCCCATACACTAGAAATATCAGCAGCATTTTTAGTATTACTACTATAAGGGTAGGAAACACTGCAAGTAGGTTTATTGAAAATAGGACCACCACCGGATGTTACCTCATAATTTTTCATCATTGCCATATTATTTATCCTCCAAAATTATTATATCACGCATAATTTTATCAGTAAATTAAAGAAAAAACACTTTACAAAAACATACATAATAAAAATAACTTATATGAATATAACAAAAAATTATAGATTATTTCATTGACTTTAATTTCTAAATTTGATATAAGTATTATCAACACAAAAAGAGGTGATTTTATGAAAAGTATAAATATTGTAACAAATTTAAATAAATCTTTTCTAAATTCATGCACTTTCTGGGAAACGATTCAAAAGCATTGAGTCGTTTTTTGTTTAAAAGGGAGGTTAAATTATGATTACTATTGAAAATATTATTAAAACATTAAAGGAACAAGGAGTAAGTGATGATAAAATAGAGGAGGTAAAAAAGTCTTTTTTATTAGCAAGTGAAATACATAAGGACCAATATCGTCAAAGTGGAGAACCTTATATAACACATCCATTAAATGTTGCTAAAAATTTACTTGATATGGAAGTCTATGATACTAATGCAATATGTGCAGCACTTTTACATGATACCATAGAAGATGCAAAAGATGATTTTTCCAAAGAAGATATTAAAAGAATAATAAATGAAGATGTTGCAGAACTAGTAGACGGAGTTACTAAGATGCGAAGAATAAACTTTGTAACAAAAGAGTCTCAAAGACTAGCAAATACAAGGAAAATAACAAATGGGCTTTCTAAAGATGTAAGAATTATTCTTATAAAACTAGCAGATAGAAAGCACAATATGGAAACGCTAGAATTTAAGCAACCAGAAAAGCAGCAAGAAAATGCAATTGAAACAATGGAATTATTTGTACCGCTTGCACTATCAATCGGAGCATATAAAATAAAAAGTGAATTAGAAGATTTATCACTTATGTATATTGAACCAGATGACTTCAAGAAAATATCAGAAGAAAAGAAAAAAATAGAAGAACAAAAAAAAGAGTATTTAGAAGAAATGAAATATAAAATATCAGAAATTCTAAAACAAAAAAATATTCCTAATGATATTCTATTAAGAACAAAAAATATTTGTACAACCTATAAAAAAATATTACAAGGTTATAAACTAGAAAATATTTATGATTTATTTTATTTAAAAATATTAGTAGAAGAAGTAGATGATTGCTATAGAACACTAGGATTAGTTCATGGAGAATATCCTCATATAAATGGAAGATTAAAAGATTATATTTCGAATCCAAGAACAAATTTATATAAATCACTTCACACTACAGTTGCAGTAGATGATAAACCAACAAAAGTAAAGATAAGAACTCATGATATGGATAAAGTAACTGCTTACGGAGTACCTGCTTTATGGAATATAAAAAATGGAATGACTCAAAAAGAAACACAAACTTTTATAAGAGAAAGTATTCCTTTTGTAAGAGACTTAATGCAAATTGATAAGACATCAAAATCAGATTTGGACTTTATTTCCAAGGCTAAAAAGAAACTTTTGACTGAACATGTCTATGTTTACGATGGCGGAGAAATAGTTGAATTACCAGCAGGAGCAACTGCTATGGACTTTGTTTACGAAACACATCCAGAACTTACTGATTATATAGAAAACATAATTGTAAATGGAAAAATAGTACCTTCTACCCAAGTCTTAGAAAATATGGATGGAGTAGAAGTTAAAACTAAAAAATCTATAAAACAATTAAGAAAATAGATAATAGACAATTACTAAAATAAACCTTATAATATAATAAAGAGGTAATTGTATGAATATAGAAAAAGAAAAATCAACCATTCAAGTAGCAGGAGCAATAAACCTATTAGCAGGAACTCTAGGGCTAATAAGTGAACACTATATCTATGGTTTAACAGTTTTAATAATAGGTATAATTTGTCTATCAGTATCATTTTTAAAAGGGCTAGACTTAATTGATAATAAACGACTATTAATAATAGCAGGAATAATTAACATACCATTTCTATTTATTTCATCAATATTAATATTTGTCTTTTGCTCTAACCTTTCAGAATATGAAAGAAAAGTAAATGGAATAAATGCTCCTCCAATAGAAGAAAAAGAAGAATCTAAAAAAATAGACTTACTTCTAAAATTAGGAGTAGGAATGGTTTTAATATCAGGCATATTATTCGCAACAACATCATGGGAAATAATACCAGATATGTTAAAAATATGCTTATTAATAATTCTATCAATTATATTTTTAGATTTATCAGTATTTACAGAATTAAAACTAAAACTATATAAAACATCTTATATATATTGGATACTAGGACTTGCTTTCTTAGTATTAACAATAGTTGGATTACAATATTTTGGGATATATGGTAGTTTTCTAACATATGGAGGAAATGGTTCTTATATTTCTTACTTTATAACATACTTATTAATTGGAATATTCACATATATAACATATTTAAAATATAACAAAAGTTACTTACTACAAATATCATTTATTTCAGTATTAATTTCGATTTATAATATACTAAGTTTTTTAACACTAGATATAATTACAATAATAACTCTAATATCAACGCTAATATTCATTATAAATATAATAACAAAAGAAGACTCAGTACTAAGCTTTATAAGTAAATTATCATCATACATAATAATTGCTTATATTATTAAATTTAATAATTCAGAAATAAATGAAATGTCTCTATTAATATGTTCTATAATTAATATTATAAATATGACATATTTAGTAAAGAAATATGAAAAATTAGAATATGTTAATCTAATAATTATTTTTATTTTAATAAATATAGGACTAAATATAACTAACTTACCAGAAATAATAAAATATATTTGTCTAACTCTTTATATTATATTAATAGAAGTTGATTTCTTCACAACAGATGAAAAAAGTAAAAATATATCATATATAGTATACTTAGTATTATCACTATCTTGCTACATAAATGTATTTAATGAACCATTTCAAGCAATAATAATTCCATTAGTAATAGTTCTTTTAAATATACTAAGTAAAAATAATGTTTTAAGTATTTCTAAATTACCATTTGAAAATTTGGTTAACCCACCATTAATATTTATGGGGGTATTATCTCTAATAGGAATAATAAAAGAAATAACATCAGCAAACATAACAGTTTTAACTATGTTTATAATAATAAGTGCAATTTACACTATACTATCAATTATTACAAATAACAAAAAAACATACTCTAGTTATTCTTGTATATTGATAATGCTATCTATGATTACAAATATTATAGATGAAAGTCTAATAAGTGCAATAATATTAATTTTTATAAATAGTATCTTACTAGTAACAAGTGCTAATTATGAAGAAAAATATCTAAAACTACCAATATATATAACTTTCTTAACTAGTATATTTGTTCCGATAAGTTGTCAAGGACTACTAATAGATAATCCATATTTAACAACACTATTATTTATTTGGATTCTAGTAATTATCATAATTACTAGTCAAGAAAGAACAATAAAAATAACAAGTTATTTCTATATAATATTTCCAATACTTAAACTAATATATTTAAAAGATTTAAGTACAGAAGTATCAACTATTTCAACAAGTATTTTAATACTTTATATAACTTATTTAATACAAGAATTTTTATGTAAAGAAAATTCGTCCAAAGTACTAACAATTATTATAGGTGTATTAATATCATTAACTATACCAGGAATATTTTTATTAAATAAATTAACTATTTTAATTTATGTAGGACTAATTTCTCTTTCTTTAATAATAATTGGTTATAAAAATAATGATTTTAATAAATTATTTATTTTTGGAATAATATTAACAATAATAAATATACTAGTTCAATTAAGAGATATTTGGTCATCTATTCCTGCTTGGTTATACTTATTAATAGTAGGTCTTGGAATAATAATAGTCGCAACATATTTACAAACAAAAAGTAAAAAATAGTACATTCTTTAATGAATGTATTTTTTTTGACAAATTATAACAAACAATCTTGATATAGTAAAACTGGTGATATTATGAAAAAAGTCCTCATAAGAGGAGTAGTATATGTAATAATAGGCTATATATTAGGAAGTTTTCTTTTTAAAAGTAAACTAGAATTAATAAAAAATATAACCAGTAAAGAATTATATTATTTTCTAGAAGAAGGCAAGGTTGGTGATAAAGAAATATTAGAAAATAAAGTAAGTAATTTAACAACATCAGTAATTGATTATAAAAATAATGATTTCTATATTTATAGAGGTATAACAAAAGATTTAGATGCTGCTAAAAAAGTAAAGAAAATATTAGAAGACAAAGGCTTTTCCATTACAATTAAAGAAAAATATTTAAATAACCAAGAATTTTCTACAACAATTACTCAGTTTGATAATTTAATAAACACTTCTCTAACAACAGATGAAATATTAAAAGTAGAAGAAGTAGTACTTTCAACTTATGAAGAAGTAGTTAAAAACAATAAAGATTAAAAAAATATCTAATAATAAGTTGAGGTGTAATATGAATTATAGAATAAAAGATATTCCCAAAGAGGAACGACCAAGAGAAAGATTAAAAGAAGTTGGAGCAGAATCTCTAACAAACAAAGAACTACTTGCAATTATTTTAAAAAGTGGTACTAAAGGAAAAAATGTAGAAGAACTAGCTTTAGAAATATTAAATAAATTTTCACTTACTGAATTAAAAGAAATAAATATAACTGATTTGAAAAAAATATCTGGAATAGGCGAGGTAAAAGCAATTGAACTAGTTGCTTGCATTGAATTCGGAAAAAGAATATTTTTAGAAAAAGAAGAATCATTAAAGAAATTAGATAATCCAACATCTATTTGGAAATCAGCGAGGTACCTTTTATCAGGAAAAAAGCAAGAATATTTTTATTGCTACTACTTCAATAATAAACAAGAATTAATTGAAAGGAAATTAATATTTATGGGAACAATAAATCACTCAACTACACATACAAGAGAAATATTTAAGGAGGCTTACAAAGTAAGTGCATCATCAATTGTATGTATTCATAACCATCCAACAAATGATGTTACTCCATCAAAGGCAGATATAGAATTTACAAAAAGATTAATGAAAACAGGAAACATTCAAGGCATACCTGTAGTTGATCATATAATAGTAGGAGATAATTCTTTTTATAGTTTTTATGAACATTTGAACATTCTAAATTGAATCAAATAAAAAAATATAATATAATAGGTAAGTGAGATGATTATATGTATAAGAAAAAGAAAAACAACAAAATAATAATTCCAATAATAATTGTAGTATTAATAATACTTTTAAGTGTCTCTTTATTAATAGAGAGAAACACCCAAACTATTTTTAAAGATATATCTATTTCTATAGAAAAAGTAATAATGTATCCATTTACTTCTTTAAATAAAGAAAAGGGTAATACTCAATCAGAAAGTTATTTAATTCAAAAAAATATTAATAGTTCATTAGAAAAAGAAATACAAGAATTAAAAGATACATTAGAATTAAATAAGACACTTACGGAATATACGCCAGTTAATGCCACTATTTTATCTAGAAATAAAAGCTATTGGTTTAATACAATAACAATAGATAAAGGAAGTAATTCTGGTATTGAAAAGAATATGGCAGTTATTACAAAAAATGGTTTAATAGGTAAGATATCAAAAGTATCAAAAACATCATCTGAGGTAAAATTAATAACATCAGATGACATAAACTTCAAAGTAAGTGTTGCAATTAAAACAAATAATGATGATAATTATGCAATTTTAAATGGATATAATAAGAAAAATGGCTTAATCAAAGCGAGTGACATAAATAAATCTACAGAAATAAATAAAGGAGACGTTGTGTTAACTAGCGGCCTAGGTGAATTAATACCTGCAGGAATATATATTGGTACAGTAGAAAAAATTGAAAGTGATAAGTATAATTTAAGTAAAAATGTTTATATAAAAACATATCAAGACTTTGATGATATTCACTATGTTACAGTATTAAAGGTAAAAGAATGATAATAAGTACTATAATTTTATTAATATCAATAATTTTAGATGGAATATTATCAAACTTTTTACCATATCTTGTAAATGATTTATCACTTTTTACTCCAATGTTAACTGTAATCGCAATTTTTATGATTTATCCATTTTTTAGAAAAAAAGAAAAAAATTATTTTATTACAATTTTTATAGTTGGAATGATATATGATTTATTATATACAAATTTAGTATTCTTTAATGGAGTACTATTTCTAATAATTGGCTTTATATCTTTAGAAATATATAAGAACTTTGAAATAAGCTATTTAAAATTAATTATCTATTTAATTTTAATTATTTCAGCATATGAAATATTAACAGGAATAATTCTACTAGTATTTAATATGGTACCAGTAACTCTATATAAAGTTCTATATAAAATTACTCATAGTTTAATATTAAATATAATATATGGAGAATTAATTTATTTAATAATAAATCTTATACCAAAGAAATACAGAAAAATAAGTATAAATTAGAATACTTATTTTTTTTATTCATATATTTAACTGGGAGAATTTATATGAATAAAAGAATAGAAGAAAAATTAGTATTAAAGAAAAGTATAAAGATATTTTTAAGTAAATTATTTATTTTAATTATAATATTTCTAATAGGATTAATAGCAACAAAGAAAAATCCCACACTAAAGCAGAATGTAGAAAAAGAAGTATACGAAAAAAATATAAAGTTTACTAAAACAAAAAGTATTTATGAGAAATATTTTGGTAAAATTTTATCTCTAGATAAAGTGGTAAAAGAAGAAACACCAGTGTTTAGTGAAAAATTATCTTATAAAAAGTCATCTAATTATAATAATGGAGTAAAACTAATAGTAGACAATAATTATTTAGTACCAATATTAGAAAGTGGAATAATTGTCTATAGTGGAATAAAAGATAATATGCAAACAATTATTGTAGAACAAGTAGATGGAGTTGATACATATTATATAAATGTAAATATAAGTAATTATAAACTATATGATTATGTCGAAAAAGGACAAGTATTAGGAGAAGTAAAATCAAATGAATTATATTTAAAATTTGAAAAGAACGGAGAACAATTAGATTATAAAAAATATATTTAAAGTAAACATATTAGTTTATATATTAGGAATAATTGCAATATTAATAGGTTCTTTTAAAGAATATTTAATATTAAATATAATAATCATAATTCATGAATTAGGTCATTTCTTAGTTGCAAAATTATTAAAAGTAGATGTAAAAAAAATATATATTTATCCACTAGGTGGAATAACTAAATTTAATATGCCGTTAAATACAAAAAATATTATTGAGTTTTTAATACTAATAGCAGGCCCATTATTTCAAAATATTGCTTATTTTATTTTGATTTATTTATTTCCTTATGATAAAGAATTAATATTAATTTATCATATATCTCTTTTAGTATTTAACTTATTACCAATTTATCCATTAGATGGAGGAAAACTATTAAACTTATTTATAAATAACTTTCTACCATATAAGAAAACATTAAAATTAATTATTAAGATTAGTTATTTATTAGTATTTATAATTTTTATAATTCAAAAAAATATCACAATTAATATTTTAGTAATGTTATTATTCTTATTAGTAGTAATTCATAAAGAGGAAAATAAAGTAGATTATGTATATAATAAATTTTTATTAGAAAGATTTTTAAATAAATATCAGTTTAAGAATAAAAAAATAATTTATAATATTAATAATTTCTATAAAAATAAAGAGAATATTTATAAAGAAAATGGCACTTTTTATACTGAAAAAGAAGTTTTAGAAAAAAAATATAATTTTTTTTACAAAAATCGTTGACTTTTTAAAAATTACTATGCTATAATCAATTTGTCGCTTGTGAAAGAGATAAAAAAATTAAGTATGGGGCATTAGCTCAGCTGGGAGAGCGCCACGTTTGCACCGTGGAGGTCAGCGGTTCGATCCCGCTATGCTCCACCATATTGATATTCAACGTTGATCAATTCAACGTTTTTATTTTTATTAAAATTTGTGAGGAAATATGAATCAAGAAAAAACAGGTAAATTTATAAAACAAATTAGAATAAATAATAATTTAACACAGAAAGAATTTGCAGATAAATATAAAGTAACTTATCAAGCAGTATCCAAATGGGAAAGAGGAATAAATTTACCAGATAATAGTTTACTAAAGCAAATAAGTAGTGACTTTAATGTTTCTTTAGATGAATTATATAATGGTGAATTTAGAAAAAAACAAAAAAATAGCAAAAAAAACCATATTATTTTAATTTCTACAATAATATTAATAATGATTTTTACAATAATTTTAATAACAAAAATTAACAATTCATTTGAAGTAAAAACAATATCAAGTGTATGTAAAGATTTTGAGGTAGAAGGAACAATATCTTATGATAGAAAAAAGTCTATTATATATATTTCTAATATTAAATATTGTGGAATAAATGACGATACAAAGTATAAAAAAATAGAATGTAACTTATACCAAAATAACAAGGAAAAAAACATAAAATTAAAAACAATTAATTATAATAAAAAAACAACCTTAGATGAATTTTTAAAAGATATAAAAATAAGTAACTTAGATTTAAAAAATACTTGTAAAAAATATAATAATAATACTTTTTATTTAGTAATAAATGCTTATTTAGAAGAAAATAAATTTATTACATATAAAGTACCTTTAAAACTAAATAATTGTAATTAATAGAACTAAACAAAAAGTTTAGTTAATTTCAACTTAAAAGTTATTAACTTTCTTTTTTTCTTTTATTAAATTATATATAGACGAAAGGAGTTTAATAAATGAAAAAGAAATTAATAATTATAATTACTATTTTTATTATAATGATTTCTATAATAGGAATTTATTTAATAGTAAATATAAAAAATGAATTACCAAAACCTGAATTATCTAGTGGACAGAGGGGAACTCTCGGTATAGATAAAAATATTAATGAGAAAACAATAGATAAATATCTTGATAGAAAAGATAGCGTATACTATGATGTAAGAATGTTAAAAGATGAAGCTGATTGGGAAAAAATAGGTGGAGATTCTTATTTATCTGGTTTTGTAAAAGGGTTTGAAGTACTACCATATCCATATTTAGTAGATGATAGTATTAATAAAGATTTAGAAAAAATAGTAGGAGAAGGTTATACAGGAAAATCTTTATTTACAAATAATAATGGAAGTTATAAAAGCAATTATAAAGAATCGTTAGAAATTTTAGAATATTTTTTTCCCAAAAATAAAATTATATTTCTAATGTGTGGAGGCGGAGGATACGCCGGACAAACAAAAAAATTATTGGTATCACTAGGATGGGATGAAAATAAAATATATGATGTAGGTGGTTACTGGTATTATAGTGGAAAAAATAATATTAAAGTAAAAGTAAAAAGAAATAAAAAGGATACATATGACTTTTGGAAAGTAACATATCACAATATTGATTTTACTACATTAACAGGAGAATAAAATGAAAAATAAAAAAAGTATAATAATAGTAATAGTTATAATTATCAGTATAATTATCTTAACTTTTTTAGGATATATATGTAAAAAAGAAAAATTTTATTTAGAAGATAATTATTATACTTATGATATGAAAAAAGTAAGTTATAGCGATATAAATAAATTGGAAAAAGAAAAAAAGTCATTTATTTTATTTACATATAACCCATATTGCTCATTAAAAATACCATGTGATAAGATTTTTGAAGAATATGCTAAAAATAAAAATATAACAATTCTAACTATTCCATTTGATAAATTTAAAAAAACAGAGTATTATAAAACAGTAAAATATGCACCATCAGTAATAATAATTAATAAGGGAAAGATAATAACTTATTTAGATGCTGAGAAAGATAAAGATATTAAATTATATCAAGATACAAATAAATTTGGAAATTGGATAGAAAAATATATTAAGTTAAAATAAATAGTGACATATATATTACCTCTATATATAATAGAATACATTTAGAGGTGATTTTATGTGTTTATATTATATAACAACAAATAAGGGTAAATTTAAGCGAGTAGAAGATTTATGCAGAATATATAATGTTGATGTAATAGAGGTTAATAAAGATATAGATGAATTAGAAATAAATAAAGTAGAAGAAGTATCAAAAGATAAAGCCAAAAAAGCATATAACATTGTACATGGACCATGTTTTGTTGAAGATAGCGGATTCTATATTGAAGGATATCCTGGAAAAAAAGATTATCCAGGTACTCTTGTTAAAAGAAGTGGAATAAGTACTAATATAGAAGAACTACTTGAAGTAATGAAAGATGTTGAAAATAGAAATTGCTACTTTGCAAGTTGTGTAACATATTATGATGGAGTAGAGTATAAACAATTTTTGTCTTACTCAAAAGGAATCTTATCAAAAGAAAAGAAAGGCATATTGCCAGAAAAAGCAAGGTCTAGATTATGGGAAGTCTTCATTCCAGAAGGTTTTACTAAGACATTAGCAGAAATGACTAATGAAGAAAGAGAATTAAGAAACAAGAAAACCCATTCGGCATTTAGTCAATTTATGACTTGGTATGTGTCAACAAAAAATAAAAATTCAGGAAAAAGAAAAAAAGTCTTTGCAAAAACTAAAAAAGATGATATGATGTAAATGGATAAATTGTGTGTTTTAGATTAATTTCTTAATCAAAAGAATCTTTATCTTTTTATCACGCGTTGACAAAGATTTATAATTTATCTAGGAAGGAATTAGATTCCTTCTTTTTTTTTCACAAAAAATAGAAAAACCTCGAATAATAAGATAGGAGGTGAAAGTAATACTCAATGAAAATTGTCATGCAGGACGGAATAAAAGATTGTGGTATTTGCTGTCTCTTATCTATTATTAGATTTTATGGAGGAGAAGTATCTAAAGAATATTTAAGAGAACTAACAAACACTACAAAAGATGGAGTTACTTTATATAACTTATTAGAAGCAAGCAAAGTTATAGGATTTGAAAGCCAAGGAATGAGTGGAAAAATAGAAAATATAAATGTAAATAACTTACCATGTATCGTTCATTTTATTGTAAATAAGAATTACCAACACTTTGTTGTTTTATATGAAATAAATAAAAAAAGTAAAAAAGTAACAATAATGGATCCTGCTAAAGGAAAGAAAATAATATCTTTTTCTGAATTTAATTTACTAACTAGTAATAATTATTTATTCTTAAAACCCTATAAAACATTACCTGTAATAAAGAAAAATAAAGTTATTACAAAACTTATAAAAGAAAGTATAAAAAGTAATAAAAAAAACATACATTACCATTACACTTTTAACAATCATATATCTAATAGAAAATATACTCACATCTTACAATTTTAAATACTTTTTAGAATACTCTATAAATATAAGTTTAAGTAATAATATTCTTTATATAACTATCATTTTACTAATACTTACGATTTTTAAAAATATTAATATTCTATTAAAAAATATATTATTAAATAGTTGGTTTTCTAAATTAGATTTAAATACGACATCAAAAACATTTGAGCAAATACTTTTACTTCCATATTTATATTACAAAAATAGAACATCTGGCGAAGTACTAGCACGATTTAAGGACTTAAATACAGTAAGATATTATTTAAGTAATATCTTTACAAGTCTAATTACTGATATTTTTTGTATAATAATTTTTCTTATTATCTTATTTAAATATTCAAAAGAACTAACAAGTATAATTATATTAATATTTATAATAACTATAATATTTGAGTTTCTTATTGTAAAAAGAAAGAAGAAATATATTAGAAAAATAAATAAACACCAAGATATTATTAATAACTATTTAATTGAAGGAATAAGTAATGTAGACACTATTAAAGGAAGCCATCTAGAAAAAAGATTAATAGATAAGTTTAATATAAAATATACATCACTTCTTAATACTATTAATTTTTATAAAATACTATTAGAAATCACTTCCAATATAAAAAATAATTTAAATGAAGTATTAATAATAATTATATATTCCATAGGAACATATTTATGTATAACAAATAAATTAACTTTATCCAATTTAATAATTTTTCAAGCATTTACTAATTACTTATTAAATAATTTTTATAGTATTTTATCTCTTATTGAAGAATATCCAGACTTTGTATCCGCAAAAGAAAGAGTAGAAGAATTATTTATGTTGGAAGAAGAATATTTTAAAAATAGTTATTTTTATCTAAATTATAAGTTAGATGGAAACATTATTTATAATAATTTAACTTATAAGAATGGTTCTAAGTATCTTTTTAAAAATCTAAATCTAACAATAAGAAAAGGTGAAAAAATATTACTTAGTGGTTCTAGCGGTAGCGGAAAATCAACTCTTATGAAAATGCTTTTAAAGTATATTGGAACTGCTTATGATACTGTAAAAATTGCTGGTATAGATATTAATCACTATCACTTAGAAAGTATAAGATCAAATATTACTTATACTACTAGCTCAGAATATTTGTTTAATGACACAATAAAAAATAATATTACTTTATATAGAGAATATAATGAAGAAGAATTAGAAAAAATAATAGAAATTTGTAATATAAATGATATTATCAAAGATAGTGATTTAGGACTTAATAAGTTGATTGAAGAAAACGGATTTAATTTTAGTAATGGAGAACGACAAAGGATAATACTAGCAAGAAGCTTATTAAGAAAAACTAATATTTATATTTTTGATGAGGCTCTAGGTCAAATTGATATAACTAGAGAAAAGAAAATTCTAGAATCCATGTTTGCATACTTACAAGATAAAACAGTTATTGTAATCTCTCATCGTTTCAATAATAAAAAGTTATTTGATAGAGTATTAAAGTTAGAAAAAGGACAAATATATGAACAAAAAAAGTTATGAGAATTTAACCATTCCAAAATTATTAATTTTATTAGTATTTCTTATGGAAATAATATTCTTTCTAATACTTAAAAATTATAAAATATATAATTATAAAAAATATGATTGTATAGTTACTAATAAAAATATATGTCTATTAATAATAAATAAAAAAGAAAAAAATATTCTATATAAAAACTCTAGTCTATATTTAGAAAATAAATTAAAAAAATATAAAACTCTTGAAGATAACGATGTAATTATAACTAAAGGTAGAGAAAAGTATAATGAAGTTTTAATTAGTTTTAAATTTAATAATTCTAAAACAAATGATGTACTAAAAATAGTATTTAAGAATAAAAAGGAGAGTTTAATAAACATATTTAAATTGATATGGGATGGTGATAACAATTAAAAATCTTTCTACAGGGGAATTAGAAAAAGTAAAAGGTGGAGGAATAACTATATTAGGAAGTCTTGGAATAGCAGCCTTAGTAATATTTATTTGTGGCGTAATTGAAGGAATAACAAATCCAAAGGAGTGCAGTTAATGACTAAATTAAATGAAATAGAATTAGATAGTATAAAAGGCGGAACAAATGTAACTGGACCAGTTATAAATGCTATTGTAAATGTAATTAAAATATTGCAAGATGCAGGATATTCTCTAGGATCTGGAATAAGGAGAATAGCAGAAAATAATTTATGCCCTCTAAAATAATAAAAATAGTTTTAAGTGCTGCTATAATAATATTGATAATCTTAACTTTACCAATAATTTGTAAATTTATAATTAATTTGGGCTTTTATCTTGGAAAATTTTTAAGAAATTTGTATGTTTTCTTTGAAAAATAATAAAAAATGTCAAAAAATAGGTTGAAAAAGAAAAAATCTTTTGGTATAATTCATTGTAGTTGAAGTGAAGGGAGGGAAAGTGATGGCAACTAAAGTAACTGTTAGAGGTAATCTTGATCAAGCTCTAAGAAAGTTCAAACAAAAAGTAGCAAGAGACGGTGTCCCTTCAGAATGGAAAAAAAGAGAAGCTTATGATAAGCCAGGAGTAAAGAGAAGAGCAGCAAAAAAAGAAGGAATCAAGAATTCTAGAAAAAGAGATCGTGCTAATAGAAATAGAGATTATTAATATCTCTATTTTTTGTTTATATATAAGGGAAAAATCTTTTATATTACCAAGAAATCTGTTATAATATTCAAAGGAGATGAAATTATGGTAGAAAAATTAGATAAAGACATGATAGAAGCAATGAAGTCAAAAGACAAAGACAGACTTGTTGTAATTAGAATGGTAAAAGCAGCCCTAAAACAAGAACAAATAGATCATAAAAAAGAAATTAACGATGATTTATTAATCGATGTTGTAAACAAACAAATAAAAATGAGAAAAGATTCTATTACAGAATTTGAAAAAGGAAATAGAACAGACTTAGTAGAAAAAACTCAAAAAGAAATCGACGTTTTAATAGCATATTTACCAGAACAATTATCAAAAGAAGAAGTAGAAAAAATAATTAATGAAATTTTTGAAGAAGTAAAACCAGAAAGTCAAAAAGACATGGGAAAAGTTATGAAAGAAGCACAAGCTAAATTAAAAGGCAAAGCTGATATGAAAGAAGTATCAACAATCATAAGAGAAAAATTACAATAAAAAGCAAATTAATGCTTTTTTTTTACCCTAAAACATATAATTTACTGGTGAATAATATGCTAGATAGATTAAATAATTATATTGATGATAAGAAATTTAAATTAATATATGAGGACAATTTAATAGATATAATAAACTATACAAGATTAATTACAATAGAAAATAACTATGTATCACTATACATAAATAATAAAAAAATAATAATAAAAGGAAAAAAATTAATACTAAAAAAACTATTAGACAATGAACTACTATTAAATGGAGAAGTAACTAGTCTAGAGGTAGTAAATGATTAATAGAATAAAAATAGAAATAACAGGAAAATACACAAATTATTTCTTTAAAGAACTAATACGAAGAAAAATTAATATATATGATCTTGTAAAATCTCATAATAAACTAGAAATAATAATTGACTATAAGGATTATAAAAATGTAAAGAAAATAAAAACAACTTCTAAAGTAAAAATAATTAATAGATATGGAGTAAGTAAATTAAAATATTTATTTAATAAATATAGACTATTACTTTTCTTTTTTTTATTCGCAATTTTTATAAATATCTTTCTATCTCATATTATATTTAAAGTAGAAGTAATAAATCATAATAAGAAACTAGTAAAAGAAATAAAAGATGAATTAATGGACCTTGGAATAAAAAAATACAATTTTGTCTTAAGTACCAATAAAGTAAATAATATAAAAGAAAAATTATTAGAAAATAAAGATATTGAATGGTTAGAAATAGAAAGAATAGGTACAAAGTACGTTATTAAAGTAGAAGAAAGAAAAGTAAAAGAAAAAGAAGATGAGTGTTTTCCAAGAAATATTGTTTCTAAAAAGAATGCAGTGATTACTAAAATAAATGTAGAAAATGGCGAAATTATAAAAAAGAAAAATGATTATGTGGTGGCAGGAGAAACTATTGTAAGTGGACTAATTCATAATAAAGAAACTGTTAAAACAAAAGTTTGTGCTAAAGGACTTATTTATGGAAAAACATGGTATAAAGTAAGACTATCACTAGAAAATACAACACTAAATACAGTTTACACATCGAATGAGAAAACAGGTTTTTTTATAAAAATGTTAAATAAAGAATATAAATTAGGAAATAAATTCAGTAAATATAAAATAAAAAAGTATAATATAGTAGGAAGTAAATTAGTTCCAATGGAAATTAGCTTATCTAAATACCTAGAAATAAATAGATATGAACAGCAACTATCAAAAAAAGAAATAGAGAAAAAGGCTTTAATACTTGCAGAAAAGAAAGTTAGAGAAGGTCTAAAAAAAGATGAACATATCCTAGATAAAAAAATTTTGAAAAATAATATAAATAATAGTAAAATAGATATAGAAGTATTTATTGTTGCAGAAGAAAATATAACATCCTATTTTGACATAAGTGGTATAAATATAGATGAGTTAAATAAGAAAGAAGAGTGATTTTATGTTGGGACCATTAAGTAGTACAATTCATGGAGTTATAGAGTTCACTTGGCCAATGATACTAATTTCAGTAATAATTTTAGTTTCATTCAGAGTTACTTATCTAATAAAAAATAAAGAAAAAATGGTCCTATATAAAGAATTACTTATGTTAAGTTTTATTATTTATATATTATGTTTATTCCAAGTAGTTACATTTCAAGATGATACTTCTTGGGCAAGTAATAATTTTGTTCCATTCAGAGAAATTATGCGTTATAATATAACGAGTAAATTATTCATAAAAAATGTTTTAGGAAATATGATTATGTTTATGCCATTTGGTTTATTTGCAAGCCTATATTTAAAAGTAAAAAAAATCAACTTACCATTAATGCTTACAATAATAGCATCAGTATCAATTGAAACAGTACAATTAGTAATTGGAAGAGTATTTGATGTTGATGATATAATATTAAACTTACTAGGTGGTATATTTGGATATGTAATATATAAAATATTAAAAGGAATAGGCGAAAAATTACCAAAATTTTGTCATAGTGAATGGTTTTTAAATGTTTTAGCAATAATTATATTAATTGTTATAGTTTCAACAGTCTATCTAATTTAAGGAGGAAATATGAATAAAATTGAAATATTTAATCAAACAGAAGAAGAAGTAAAAGAATTAGAAACAGTAGAAAAAGTATTATATAGTGCTTTAGAAAAAGAACATATGGAAAATACAAGTTTTAATCTTATTATTGTCGATAATAATTATATTCATGAATTAAATAAAAATTATCGTCATATTGATAGAGAAACAGATGTTATTACATTTGCATTAGAAGATGAAGATACAGTAATAATACCAGATGATGAAAGAATTTTAGGAGATGTATATATATCACTTGATAAGGCTAAGGCTCAAGCAGAAGAATATGGACATTCATTCTTAAGAGAAATATGCTTTTTAGCAGTTCATGGTTTTTATCATTTATTAGGCTATGATCATATGACTGAAGATGAAGAAAAAGTAATGTTTGCAAAACAAGAGGAGGTATTAAACTCTTATGGCATTACTAGATAAAATAAAAAAACTATTTGGAAAAAAAACACCAAAAAGAAATAAAGATACAGGTTCTGCACTAGAAAGATATTATAAAAGTTTTTTACATGCAATAGACGGAATCATATATGCAACAAAATATGAACATAATATAATAATAATTATATGCGCAACAATATTTGCAATATCTTGTGGGCTTATTTTTAATTTAAGTACATATGAATGGTTATTTATAATTTTTATATGTGCAGCAATTGCTGCTTGTGAAATGTTAAACTCAGCAATAGAAGCAACAGTAGACTTAGTAACAACAGAAATTCATCCACTAGCAAAAATTGCGAAAGACACAGCAAGTTCTGCAACATTAATATTATGTTTTGCGGCACTAGTTGGAGGAATTATTATATTCGGACCAAAAATATTAGAACTAATTTAAAGGAGAAGTTAAATGATAGAAAAATTATTAGAATTGCATAAAAATAGTTATGTTCCAATTTCAAATTATCCAGTTTCAGCTATAGTTGTTACAAAAGATGGAAAAGAATATCCTGGAGTAAATGTAGAAGATGCATCAACAAGAGCTGGAACTTGTGCTGAAAGAACAGCAATATTTACAGCACTAACTGCTGGCGTAAAAAAAGGCGAGTTTAAAGAATTACATGTTATGACATCATCAACAAAAACTATAGGAATGCCATGCTTTGTATGTAGACAAATGATTTCCGAAGTATTTGATAAAGACGCAAAAATAATTTGCTATAACACAAAGGGAGAAAGTGTATGTCACACAGTAGAAGAACTATGCCCATACCCATTTGGAGAGGATGATTTAAGATGAAATGTGGATTTGTTAGTTTAGTAGGAAGACCAAACGTTGGCAAAAGTTCTCTTCTAAATTCAATTTTAGGAATGAAACTTGCAATAACTTCAAACGTTTCTGGAACAACAAGAAATGTAATAAATGGAATATATAACGATGATGATTCACAAATTATATTTGTAGATACTCCAGGAATTCATAAGCCAAGTAATAAATTAGGTAACTTAATGAATAAAAAAGCCTATAACAATACTGAAGGAGTAGATATAATATTATTCTTAGTAGACATATCAAAAGGTTTTGGTAAAGGTGACAAATTCATATTAGAAAAAATAAAAAATAAAAATATTCCAGTATTTTTACTTCTAAATAAAATTGACTTAGTAAAAAATAAAGAAGATTTATTAAAAAATATTGCTGAATTAAAAGAGTTATATGACTTTAAAGAAATAATTCCAATATCAGCAAGAAAAAAAGACAATGTTGATTTATTAATAGATTGTATTAAAAAAGAATTACCAGAAAGTGAAAAAATCTATTCTGAAGAAGAGCTTACAAATGTAACAACAAGATTTATAATGGCAGAATTTGTAAGAGAAAAAGTTCTAGAATTAACAAGAGATGAAATTCCACATACAGTAACTTGCTATGTAGAAAACTATGAAGAAGATGAAAAAGTAGTCCATATTCAAGTATTAATTGTAGTTGACCGTGATAATATCAAAAAAATAATTATTGGAAAACAAGGATCAATGCTAAAAGAAATAGGTACAAGAGCAAGACATGATATGGAAGAATTCTTAGGAAAGAAAGTTTTCTTAGAGACATATGTAAAATCAATCAAAAACTGGAGAGATGAAGAAAAATACTTCATAGAATTCGGTTTAAAAGACGAAGATGAATAAAATTTTAAAAAAATCAACACTATATAAGTAGAGGTGATTTTATGACTATAGATATTTTATGGAAATTATTTAATAAAACAGGTAATATAAAATACTATAATTTAATGATGAAGTTAAAGAAGTGATGCTATGAAAATGAGAATAGAAACATTTGAAGGAATCATATTAAGTGAAACTAATTATGGTGAATCAAGTAAGATACTAAATGTTTTAACTGATAAATATGGTCTTATAGGAATTATGTCTAAAGGCTGTCGTAAAATGAAAAGTAAATTAAGAGGAGTAAGCAGAAAACTAATATATGGAAAGTTTAATGTTTATTATAAAGAACAAGGGGTATCGACTCTTATAAGTATAGATATAATTAATTCATTTTCTAAGACATTAATGGATTTAGAAAAAATATCATATGCATCATATATTCTTGATTTAACTACACAAGTAGTTAGACAAACAGATTCTAAAGAAGTATTTTCTATTCTAAGAGATACATTAATAAAATTAGAAGAAGGACTAAGTCCAATTATTTTAACAAACATTATAGAAATAAAATTATTAGATTATTTAGGAGTATCTCCAAATATTGATTCATGTAGTATCTGTGGTAGTAATAAAAATATTGTAACATTATCAAGTAGTGCAGGTGGATATGTCTGTAGTAGTTGTTATACAAATGAGTATATTGTAAGTGAAAAAACAATAAAAATAGTTAGAATGTACTACTATGTAGATATAAAAAATATAAAAAAGTTAGAAGTAAGCCCACTAGTTACAAAAGAAATAAATATCTTTCTAAATGATTATTATGATAGATACACAGGTCTATATATTAAAAGTAAAGACTTTATAAAAAAAGTTAATCAGATTACCAAAATATAATAAAAAATCAATTTATAATTACCATGTGATAAACTATATTAAAATAAAAACTTTATTTTTATAAAAAAATAATATATAATTAATTTGGTGATATTAATTATGGATTTTATACAATATTTAATTATTGCTGTAGTATTAATTATAATCTTACTAGCACTAATTAAAGCAACAAAAAAAGATGCAGGACTTGATTTCAACAAATTAGTTGAATTACTTGGAGGAAAAGATAATATTATTAGTACAGAAACTAATATGTCTCGTTTCAAAGTAACATTAAAGGATGTATCTAAAGCAAACAAAGAAGGTATTCAAAAATTAGGAGCTAAAGGAATTGTAGAAATAGATAATCAATTAAAAATAATTCTAGGTTCTAACTCCAAACAGTTAAAAAAATATATAGATCAAATAAAATGACAGAAATGTCATTTTTTTTCGACAAAAAACGACATATTTCAAAAAAATAGTATGATTTAATAAAATTGGTGATTATTCTGAATTATGTAAAAATAGTTATATTAGATGGAATGAGTGTATTATTTCCATTATGTCTATATTTAGTATATATTGCTTATATAAGATCAATTGATGCAAAAGAAGGAAAAGTACCATTCTCAATCGCAATACTAGTATCTTTATTTTCTCTTATGTATTTTGATGACTTACAAAATTATAATACAAATACGTTTTTTAGTACACCATTGCTTATAAGTTATTTATCAAAAAGAGATAAAACTGCTATTATAATTTCAATAATTTTAATGATTTTATATCATCAAATTCATGATGTAAGTATAGTTGTATTAGCATGTCTTTGTATTTCATATTATTTAACATATAAGTATTTAGAAAAAAAATCTAACTTTGTAAGAAATTATTCTATAGCATTTTGTATATTAAAATGCATTTATGCAACATCAGTCCTAATATTAGTTATACGTCCCAATGATATTACTCATCATTTTTACTTCCAAGTTTTCTTTGGAAGCATTGTTTTAACAGGATTTTCTTTTTTAACATTTTTCTTCTTCATAAAAAGTAAAAAAATATTAGAAATAAATACAACATTTAAAGAATTAGATAAGGAAAAGAAATTAAGAGCCTCAGTCTTTAAATTAAATCATGAACTAAAAAATCCACTAACAGTTTGTAATGGTTATTTAGAAATGTTTCCAGAAGCTTCTAAAAAAAATCAAGATAAGTATATTAAAATTATGCAAAATGAAATAAAAAGAAGTTTAACTATTATTAATGACTTCTCATCTCTTGGTAAAATAAAAAATATAGAAGTAGAAGAGATAGATATTTGCTACTTACTAGAGGAAATTAAAGATATATTAGAACCGCTATTTAAAAAGAATAAAGCAAAAATAGAAATACCAGATGATGAAATATATGTAGAAGGTGATTACAATAGATTAAAACAAGTATTTATAAATTTATTTAAAAATTCATTAGAATCGAAACGTAAGGAAGATTTAGTAGTTAATGTAAAGATAAAAGAAGATAACAATGACTGTATCATATCAATGAAAGATAATGGAAAAGGTATGTCTAAAGAAACACTAGAAAAAATATATAATGACTTTTTCACAACAAAAGAAACAGGAACAGGTATAGGAATACCTTATATAAAAGAAATAATTGAATTACATCACGGAACACTAACATATAAATCAAGAGAAAATAAAGGAACAACAGTATTAATAACACTACCAAAAAAGCAAGAAAAAAAGTCCTAAGACTTTTTAATAGTAATAATTATTACTTGTTTGATAAGTTGGATATGTAGGATATGTTGTATATACTGGATTATAATATGTAGGGTATGTTACTGGATATACTGGATAGTAAGTATTTCCTTGATTATTTTGATTGGCTCCAATACCATATCCTAATGCTCCACCAGCAAGACCTCCAATTATAAATGGAATTCCAAAGAATCTTTCATCATTATACCCTGAAGGATTGTAATTATTAAAATTACTATAATTATCATAGTTATACATAGTATTCCTCCTCATAATAGTTTATGAGACTAAAAAGAAATTGTAACTTTTAAAATAAATACTAAGAAGATAACTATAATAAAAATATAAAAAGTTTACATTAAACAGATGTAGAAACAGAATTGTATTATTTGAAATCAAGATACTATAATCCATTATGTGGAAGATTTATGAATGCAGATGGAATTGTTGGAGCAAATGAAGATTTTCTAGCATATAATTTATATTTATATGTTTCTAATAATCCTATCAATAATAATTATGATGATGATGGAAACAAAAAGAAAACTACAAAAAAGAAAAAGAAATCAAATAATTTACTAAAAATATGAATTGGTCTTGGACTTGCTGCTGTAGGTGGAGTTGCAATAGTCGCGAGTGGAGGATTATTAGCCCCAGCAGTTGTAGGAGCAGCAAAGGTTATAGGGGTAACAGTCGGAGTTGCAGTAGGTACCTAAATTGCAAAAAATATAGTAAATTCAATCACATCTGGTGGCGGCAGAAAGAATATAAAAAAGAATATTTTTAATAATATTGAATCGGCAGCTGCAGATGGTATATTAGCAGGTGGAGAGAAAATATAGATTAATACATGATTAACACTTATATCGCTAAATTGTATACCAAATTTAATAAATAATAATCTACAAACTATTAAAGAATATGAAATATTATTCTTTTTTCTTTCAATAAATTAAAAATAATAGTATAATATGAGCACGAAAGAGATTAGTAAATTATAAGAAATTATAGTAAAATATAAAAGAGGTGACTAAAAATGGAAAGACTACAAAAAGTAATTGCACAAGCAGGAATTGCTTCAAGAAGAAAAGCAGAAGAATTAATTAAAGATGGAAAAGTAAAAGTAAATGGTGAAGTTATTACTGAACTTGGAACTAAAGTATCAGAAAGTGATAAAGTAGAAGTTAATAATAAACCAATAGAAAAAGAAACTAAAGAATATTATTTATTAAATAAACCTCGTGGAGTAATAACTACTACTAATGATGAACATGGTAGAAAAACAGTAACAGATTTAATAGAAACATCAGCAAGAATTTATCCAGTAGGAAGACTTGATTATGATACAACAGGAGCAATCCTTCTAACAAATGATGGAGAGTTTGCAAATATATTAATGCACCCATCTAATAAAATTGATAAAGTATATCTTGCTAAATTAGAAGGAATCATTAAAGGTGAACAAATAAATGCACTAAAAAAAGGAATTATGTTAGACGACGTCTTAGTAAAAGCATCACGTGTTAAATTAAAAAAAGTAAATCAAGAAAACTCAACTTCAATGGTTGAAATAACAATTCATGAAGGAAAAAATCATCAAGTAAAAAGAATGTTTGAAAGTGTAGGTTTTCATGTAGAAAAACTAACAAGAGAACGTATTGGAATATTTGATATAAAGAATCTAAAATCAGGACAATATCGTAAATTAACTCCAAAAGAAGTACAAATAGTTTATTCATACAAAAACTAAAATAAAAACGGGGGTTAATATGGCAAAAATTAGTATAATAATACCAGTCTATAATTCAGAAAAATACATAAGAAGATGCCTAAATAGTGTTTTAAATCAAACATTTCAAGATTTTGAAATAATATTAATAGATGACAATTCAAAAGATAATAGTTTAAAAATAATCAGTGAAATAGAAAAGACTCATAAAGATAAGATAAAAATATTGAAAAATGATAAAAATATAGGAGCCGGAGCATCTAGAAATAAGGGCTTAAAAATAGCAAGTGGTGAATATATTACTTTTATAGATAGTGACGACTATATTGAAAAAAACACATTAAAAAGAATGTATGAATCATGTGTAAATACAGATTCTGATATAGCAAGAATAAATATGATAAAAGTATTTTCAGGTAAAGATGTCTCATTCTTAGGAAGAAGAAGTAATATTGATGAACATAAAATAATAATTCCAAAAGAAGAAATATCTTATTTAACAGAAGAATATCCTTGTGTAACAAACAAATTATTTAAAAGAAATTTAATTGGAACAGTTGAATTTCCAGAAAACTTAAAGTGGGAAGATTACCCATTTACAATACCACTACTTTATAAAGCAAATAAAGTAGTAACAGTACCAGAAAAAGATGCAAGATATAATTATAGTGTTAATTTATCAGGAACAACTATTAAAGATACAAGAAAAGTTTCTAAAAAAATGTTAGATATATTTACTTGTTCTGATATGATAAAACAAGAAATACCTTCTTTTACAGATAAAGAATTAGAAGAACAATTAAACTTTCTCTCAATTGTAAATTGCTTACAAAGAACAAGAGATATTTTATATAGTAATATTCCATATCAAAAGAAAAAAGAATTAATAACATTAGTCTCAAGTCTTATAAAAGTAAAATATGGTACTTGGCAAGATAATGAATTATATAAAAAGTATAAAGAAAGAAGAATACCTTATAATATAAGAATGAGTATTATAGAAAAGTATTTTATAGAAGAAATAGAAGAATTAAGTGAAAAAGAAATAAAAGAGGCTATAACAAAAAAATTAGAAAAAATATAAAATTTATCTAAGAGATTTTATTGAAAAGAGTTTAATACTCTTTTTTTTTATGTTATAATTTTTTAAGAATAGGAGAGTGTATATATGGCAACATTAAATAAAACTGAATTACAAAGAATGGATGAGTATTTCAGAGTTTTAAATTATTTAAGTGCAGCTCAATTATATTTACTTGATAATCCATTACTTAGAAGACCACTTACAATTAATCAAGTAAAACCAAATGTAGTTGGACACTGGGGAACAACGCCAGGACAAAATTTTATTTATATGCATTTAAATAGAGTAATTAAAAAGAATAATCTAAAAATGATTTATATATCTGGACCAGGACATGGTGGGCAAGCAATGATTGCGAATAATTATTTAGAGGGAATATATTCTAAATTTTATCCGGAAATAACAGAAGATGAAGAAGGTTTAAAGAAACTATGTAAGCAATTTAGTTTTCCAGGAGGAGTATCATCTCATGTAGCACCAGAAACACCTGGTTCAATTCATGAAGGTGGAGAATTAGGATATAGTCTTGCTCATGCAGCAGGTGCAGTACTTGATAATAGTGATTTAATTGCAGCCTGTGTTGTAGGAGATGGTGAAGCAGAAACAGGACCACTTGCAACATCTTGGCATATTAATAAATTTTTAAATAGAAAAACAGATGGTGTAGTTTTACCAATTCTTCATAGAAATGGTTATAAAATAGCAAATCCAACAATATTTGGAAGAATGAGTAATGATGAACTTGAAGATTTCTTCTATGGTTATGGTTGGAAACCATACTTTGTATCAGGCAGTGACCCATTAAAAATGCATGAAGAAATGGCTAAAGTAATGGAAAAAGTAATCAACGAAATTAAAAAAATAAAAACTCGTGGTAGTGGAAATTATCCAATGATAGTATTAACTACTCCAAAAGGATGGACAGGTCCAAAAGAAGTAGATTCTAAGAAAATAGAAGGATCATTTAGAGCACATCAAGTACCAATCCCAATAACACATGACCATCCAGAAAATTTAAAATTATTGGAAAAGTGGTTAAAGAGTTATAACATAGATAACTTATTTGATGCCAAAGGTAGATTAATAAAAGAATTAAGAGATTTATGTCCAACACCTACAAAATGTATGGGAGCAAGTAGTTATGCTAATGGAGGACTTCTACTAAAAGAAATCAGAACACCAGATTGGGAAGACTATTGTTTAGATATTAAAAAACCAGGAAGTATTGTAAAACAGGATACAATGGAACTAGGTAAATATATAAGAGATTTATTTGTACTAAATAGAGATAATAAAAACTTTAGAATATTTGGTCCAGATGAAGCATTATCTAATAGATTTAATCATGTATTTGAAGTAGAAAATAGAACTTGGAATTATAAATTATTAAAAAATGATGAATTTTTATCACCAACAGGTAGAGTAATGGACTCATATCTTTCAGAACACTTATGTGAGGGAATGTTAGAAGGTTATTTATTAACAGGAAGATATGGATTTATTCATAGTTATGAAGCTTTCGTAAGAATTGTTGATTCAATGGCAAGTCAACATGCTAAATGGCTAAAAGTATGTAATCAAATTCCATGGAGAGCACCAATTGCATCTCTTAACTTCTTACTTGTAAGTCATGTATTCCAACAAGATCATAATGGCTACACTCATCAAGACCCTGGCTTTTTAAATCATTTAGTAACTAAAAAAGCAGATGTTGTTAGAATGTATTTGCCACCAGATACAAACTGTTTATTATCATGTTTTGATCATTGTATAAAAACAAAAAATTACGTAAATGTAATAATTGCATCAAAACATCCAAGACCACAATGGTTAACTAAGGCACAAGCAAGGGTACATTGTAGAAGAGGTTTAGGTGTATGGAACTTTGCAAGTAATGATGAAGGAGACCCAGATATAGTTCTTGCTTGTTGTGGAGAAACACCAACACTTGAAGTACTAGCAGCAGTTGATATTTTAAGACGAAGTGTAAAAGGTATAAAAATACGTGTTGTAAACGTTGTAGATTTAATGAAACTACAAAGTCCAGAAACACATCCACATGGTATGAGTGAGAAAGAATATGATGAAATATTTACAACTAATAAACCAATTATATTTAACTTCCATGGTTACCCATCACTTATCCATCAATTAACATATAAAAGAACAAATAGAAACATGCATGTACATGGCTATAAAGAGGAAGGAACAATCACAACAACATTTGATATTCGTGTTCAAAATGAAATTGATAGATTCCATTTAGTAATAGCGGCATTAAAAGAAATACCACGCTATAGAAAAAGTGGAGAAGCATTAATTGACTGGTGTAATCAAATGCTTAAAAAACACCATGATTATATTCGTGAATATGGAGAAGATATGCCATTTGTAAGTGATTGGAAATGGGAAGGCTTTAAGGATATTGATTAATATCCTTTTTCTTTTTAAATTTTAGACTTATAATAATTAAAAAAGCAAATGTACCATAAAAAGGAGATACTTATATGAATATTGTATTAGGAATAATTAGTATTATCTTCGTGTATACCTCAACCATTTTAATGGATAAATTTCTAAAAAAAGAAGGTCTAATTATTTGGATAACATTTGCAACAATCACAGCAAATATCCTAGTTTGTAAAAATATAGATATATTTAATTTAACTGTTTCTCTTGGAAACATCATGTTTGCATCTAACTTCTTAGCAACAGACATATTAAGTGAAAAGTACTCAAAAGATTATGCTTATAAAGCAGTAATAATAGGTTTAGTTATGAATTTATTATTTACATTTTTTATGCAAATTGCACTTCTTTATATACCCAGTAGTACAGACATTTCAAATGAATCTATGAAAACACTATTTAATCTTAATCTAAGAGTATCATTAAGCAGTAGTCTACTTTATTTTTTGAGTAATTATTTAGATATATACTTATTTAATAAATTAAAAGAAAAATATCCTAATAAATTATGGTTAAGAAACAATGTTTCAACTATAATTTCAAATTGTCTAGAAAATTACTTATTTGTAACACTTTCCTTTATTGGTATTTATGATATAAATACAATTATTTCAATAGCAACAACAACATCAATTATAGAAATATTTCTAGCAATATTAGACACACCTTTTCTATATTTGTCTAAAAAGAACAATACTTAATAAATAAGTACTTGTTTTATTAAAAAATATGGTATAATTTATTTGTGAGGTGATTCTATGAATACAAGAAAAAGTATGAAACTACCAATTGTAATAACATTTATAATGCTTATAATAGTAGTATATTTATTTGCAACTCTACAACAAGATAAAGTTGTCTGTGAAAAGACCACTAATTTTGATAACGATGTTACATTAAAAGAAGTAGTTACTACAACAATAGATAATGGTAGTATAAGTAATATTCAATTAGTAAAGAAAATTATACTTCCTAAAAAGTATTTAGATAATGAGAGTTACCAAAATAGTGTAAAATATTCTTTAGAAAACACATTAGAATATCTAGGAAAAAGTGTAAAATATGAAATAACATCAACTGGTGTTATTGCAACAATAAATATTTCTAAAGATGAATTAGTTTTACTTGATAATATTGATTTTTCATCAAATGGAGATTTAGGCATGAATATTAATACAAATACCATGAGTGGAGATGTTATTACTTTAAAAATAAAAGATAAATATACTCCAGGTGAACTTATGAAGAAATTAAAAAATAATAGATATTCATGTAGGTAATTATGGAAATAGATATAAATAAATTTATAAGTGAAATAGATTTTAATGCTAATAAATATAATGATATAGGTAATGGTATTTTACTTACTAATAGAGAAATTGATATATTAAATAAATACAAAATTAATTATAAAAAATGCAATAGTCTAAAGGAAATATTATTTGAAGTAGAAGATATATTAAATGATATGGATATTGTAGATGAAGAATTAGATTATATTTCATCTACCATTGCAGAAAGAGATTATTATCAAAATACTAATAAGTAAAATTATTAGTATTTTTTAGCCAAAAAGAAAAGAGGAATAAAATGGATAAAGATTTATTAGAAAATAGTGAATTCCAAGAGGAAATGCTTAAATATACATTTGCTCTTAATAGATTAACTAGTGAACTTGAAATATTACTTGAAGAATATAAATTTAAAAATGAATATAATCCAGTAGAACATATAAAAACAAGAATAAAAAGTTTCTCAAGTATAAAAGGAAAACTAGAAAGAAAAGGCCTAGATGTAACAGTTGAAAATATGATTCATAATGTTCATGACATAGTAGGAATAAGAATAGTTTGTTCATTTCTTGCAGATGTCTATGAAATAGTTGGAATATTAAAATCAAGTAAACAATTTATTGTAAAAGATGAAAGTGACTACATAAAAAATCCAAAAGATAGTGGATACAGTAGTTATCACATAAACTTATTAGTACCAGTTCATTTATTAGATAGAACAGAATATATTGAAGCAGAAGTTCAAATAAGAACAGTAGCAATGGATTGCTGGGCAAGCCTTGACCATAAATTAAGATACAAATTACCAGAAGAATTACCAGAAAGTATAAATTCCAATATGAATCTAAGAGCAAAAGAAATAAGAAACTTAGATAAAAGTATGCAATATCTACATGAATTAATAGAAGATTATAAATCAAATTATAAAGAAGAAGGTTCTAAAGATTAGAACTTTTTTCTTTGTTTAATAAAAGAATTATACGTGTTATAATATGTTTAGTTTGTTATTCAACCATAGGTTTAGTAAAATTCAACTCTAAATTTATAGTTAAAAATATAAAATAAAGTATAGTTGTTTTAGGAGGTAAAAATGATTTATTTAGATTATAGTGCAACAACACCGGTAAATGAAGAAGTAATTAATACATATAGTAGAGTATGTCGTGAATTTATTGGAAACCCCAATTCTCTACATAAACTAGGAATAGAAGCAAAGAAGATAATAGATGCTAGTACTATGCAAATTGCTAATATTCTTGGAGTAAAACAAAATGAAATAATTTATACAAGTGGAGCAAGTGAAGCAAATAATTTAGCAATTAAAGGTGTCACTTCAAAATATAAAAATCGTGGTAAACACATAATTACTACAGAACTTGAACATTCATCAATAATTGCTCCTCTAAATTATTTGCAAGAAGAAGGTTATGATATAGACTTTGTAAAATTAGATGATAATGGTTTAGTAGATTTAGATGATTTAGAAAATCTAATAAGAGATGATACAGTACTTGTCTCAATTGCATCAGTTAATAGTGAAGTTGGTATTATGCAAGATATGAATAAAATAAGTGAAGTAGTAAGACGTCATAAGAAAGTCTTACTTCATAGCGATGTTACTCAAAGTATAGGTAAAACCAAATTTGATTTTAGTCTAGTAGACCTTGCATCTATGTCATGTCAAAAATTCTTTGGAATGAAAGGGATAGGAGCCTTAATAAAAAGAGAAAACTTAGTTATAGAACCAATTATTCATGGAGGAAAATCAACAACTATTTATAGAAGTGGAACACCAGCAACTCCATTAATTGTATCTTTCGCAAAGGCCCTACGTCTTACATATGATAATTTTAAAGAAAAAGAAAACCATGTAAAAGAAATACATGACTATTTAATAAGTAAACTACAAAATTTAGATGTATATATTAATAGTAATAATTACTCTATTAACAATATTGTAAATTTCAGTTTAAAAAATATTAAAAGCGAAGTAATGCTTCATGCATTAGAAGAAAAAGATATCTATATTTCTACACAAACAGCTTGTTCAACAGGTTCTTACTCAAGAGCCGTTTATGCAGTATGTCATGACAAAGAAAGAGCAAGTAGAAGTATGCGTGTAAGTATTTCATATTTAACAACAAGAGATGAAATAGATGAATTTATTAAAGAGTTAGAAATAGAAATAAAAAAATTAGATTTTAGGAGATAAAATGAAATTAATAAAAATAGGAGCTATTTGGTGTAGCGGATGTCTTGTAATGAATAAAGTTTGGAACAAATTAATAAAAGAATATAATTTTTCTTATGAAACGTTTGATATAGATATGGATGAAGATGAAGTAGAAAAGTATAATGTTGGAGAAAAACTCCCAGTATTTATTGTGATGGAAAATGATAAAGAAATAAAAAGATTTATAGGAGAATATAGTTATTCTGATATGGTAAATAATTTAAGAGAGGTTGGTTTATTAAATGAAGAAAGTAATTAATTTTTTAGTAATTATAACTTTCTTTTTTTTATTAACTCTAAATGTTAATGCTAAAGAAGAAGATATAATTACAATGTATGTATTTAAAGGAGACGGCTGTCCACACTGCGCATCAGAATTAAAGTACTTAGATACAATAAAAGACAATTATAAGAATTTAAAAATAGTAGAATACGAAGTATGGTATAACGAAGAAAACGCCTCTCTTCTAGAAGATGTTGAAAAGTCTTTTTCAATAAAAAGAAGTGGTGTTCCAACAACAGTAATTGGAAATAGCATAATCCAAGGATTTGGAGATAGTACTGAAAATAAACTTATAAGAGCAATAGAGTTTTATGAAGAAAATGACTATGAAGATGTAGTTAGTAAAATAAAAGATGGAACTTATAAAGATGACAAAGAAATAAAAAAACAAGTAAAAGAAGACAAATTTAAAGAAAGTGAAGAAAAAACAGATGATGAGATGACTTTTTCTCTTCCATTAATTGGTAAAGTTAACATGAAAAATGTGTCCCTAACAACGTCTGCTATTGTAATAGGATTAGTAGATGGATTTAACCCATGTGCTATGTGGATATTATTATTTTTAATAAGTGTCTTAATAGGGATGAAAGATAGAAAGAGAATGTGGACATTAGGATTAACATTTTTATTAACTTCAGCATTAGTTTATATGTTAATAATGTTATCTTGGATAAGTATAGCCGTAAAAATAACAACAATAGTTTGGATTAGAAATATAATTGCACTAGTAGCAATTATAGGGGGATTACTAAATTTAAGAAGTTTTATAAAAAGTAATGATTCAGGCTGTGACGTAGTAGATAAAAACAAGAGAAAAACAATTTTTAATAAAATAAAAAAATTTACACATGAGAAAAGTTTCTTTTTAGCCCTTGTTGGAGTAATGGGATTAGCTATCAGTGTAAATTTAGTTGAACTTGCCTGTTCTGCTGGACTTCCAATTGTCTTTTCTGAATTACTTGCTTTAAATAATGTGTCAAGTTTTATGAAATTTATGTACACACTTATCTATATATTTTTCTTTTTAATAGATGATTTAATAGTATTTTTTATTGCTATGTTTACAATGAAAGTCTCAGGTATAAGTACCAAGTATAATAAGTATTCTCATGTTCTTGGAGGTATTATTATGTTAGTTGTTGGAATAATTTTAATATTCAAACCAGAGTGGTTAATGTTTCAATTTAAATAGTTTACTTCTTATTAAAAATTAGTTATAATATAACTTAGAATAGAAGGAGTTTTACTATGAATAATAATTTGAGTACGAACGAGAAAAAAATGATTGTTATTAAAAACCAAGATGGTAGTTCAATGGAAGTTGAATTAGTGACTTATTTAATTAGTGATGATCAAATAAATACGTATTTGGTTTATTCAAAAGGCGAGTTAAGTGGTGCCGACGGAGATGAAGTAATATACATTTCAAAGATACTTCAAAATGGTGAAAATCTTCTTTTACAAGAAATTACTGATGATAAAGAATGGCTTAGTGTTCAAAATCTATTAAAGAAAATAGCAAATGCATAATGGATGGTGATTAAATGATAACTGAATATATTTATGAAAATCAAGAATATGAAAATGTTTTAGTTAAAATTAAAGCCGCTTTAATGGATATAATTAGTAGTGAAGAAAATAAACTTTACGAAATAGAACAAAAAATAACAACCACGACAGATGAAATTTTTAAAGAAAAATTAAGTAAATTATGTGCGGATGAAAGATGTGCTCTAAGGCAAATTATTATTACGATGAATACACTTTCAGCATCTCTTGAAAAAGTAGATTCTTATTCAAAAGACTTTGATAGTATAGAAGATGAAAATATAAAAGAAATAATTGCTGATTTGAAAAATGAAAATGTAAACAACATAAGTGAAAGTGTCGAGTCTCCTGTATATAAACAAGAAGAAGCGATAGAAAGTTCACAAGAAGAACCAATTATGGTACAAGAACAAGAGGAAATAGCAGAGCCTGTAGAACAAACTGAAGAAAATATTGTTACTGAAGAGAAAGAAACACCGGTTGTAGAAGAAAACGATGAAGAAACATATCCTACAGAAGAACCAGAAGAAACAATAGAGCAAGCAACACCTACTATAGAAGAAACAACCGAACCTATAGAGCAAAGTGAAGATATCTCTAACGAGGTAGAAGATACTCCAATCTCAGACCAAATTGAACCAGAAGAAACTATAACTAGTTCTGAAGAAGTAGTACCTGAAGTAAGTCAAGAAGTTCAAAATGAAGAGCAAGTTTATGAGAATCAGCCAATAGAAACACCTGTTGATAATACTGAAGTAGTTCAAGAAGAACAACCAGAAGATGCACAAGTTTATGATGAAAATGTAGAAGCAGTTGCTGATGAACAACCACCTGAACAAATAAGTCAAGAAGAGAATACACCATTAATTCCAATTGTAACAGAGCAAACCAAACAGCAACAACCAAGCAAGGAAAAAGAAGAACAAGCAAGTTCTGAAATTGCAGAAGAAGATGTAGTTGCTCCACCAAGCGTTGATGAAAATGTTCAACAACAAGAATTCAACCCATCAATCCCAGCAATAGAAAATCAAGAAAATGTAACTTATCAAGAAGATTTATCAAAAGAGCCACTAATGACATTTATAAAAGCATCACAAGATTCACCAAAAGCAATTTTGACATCACTAAAACAAGTTACTAATTTAAGGTCGTCATACAAAACTCAAAACGCTTTACTAAGTTCAAGAGGAACTATTGCAAGTAGAAATATTAATGGAGTAGATAGTGAAGTCCAAGAATTAGTAGATAATGGACTTCTTGCTCCATCATCAGAAAATATAGAAGCAATGATGAATGAAGCAAATAAATTATATCAAGAAGGAAAAATAAACGAAGCACAAGAAATGTATGATCAAATAAGTATATTGAACAAACAGTTACAAGAAAGTAATTCAGTAGTTAAATAGGGGAGTTATATGGAAAATAGTTTATTAGATAGTAATTTAACAGAAGAAAATTACGACGATTATATAGAAAAAATATTTAATATATTTAGATTATCAAGTAAAAATAGTTCTATAATATTAAGCATTGATATTATTGATTCAAAATGTTTAATTAAATTAAAAATAGTAAGTCAAAATGGAGATACTAAAGAATTTAGTGATGTAACATTTAAATGTAATAATGCTTTTTATAATGATTTTTTAGATTCACTTATAAAGAGATTAAATGATGATGAAAATTTTATTATAAATGATATAGTTAATTTAGATAAAGATGAATTCATGACATTTAGACTTGTTTCAAGTAATAATGATTTAATTACAATAGACGGCTTAACAAAAGAACAAGCAAATCATTTGAATAAACTTTTTGAAACAGATGAGAAAAAAGAAGAAATTTTAATAAATAATAGTGGAATTGCTAATGTATGGATATTCTTACTTATGATAGTTGTTTTAGTAATATCATTTATTTTAATAGTTATGTTTTTTAAGTAATAGTAAGTGGAGGTAATTAATATGCGTAATAAGAAAAAGAAAAATATTAATGGTTGGTCTTATTATGCCAAAATATTAATGGTTGCTTCCCTTACTTTTTTAGTGTATGGAATAGTATTAAATGTTGCTAGTGGTAGAAAATTATTCGACCCAGTAAAGGATGTAGAACAAGAAGAAAAATCAACAATTAATATATCAACAATAGACAATAGTGAAATAGTACCAGGAAATCAAACAACAAGTACAACTAATAGTGAAGAAACAATTGATAATAGTGCAGCTCAAACACCTACAGAAACTCCTTCTAATAACAATAATCAATCAAATAATACTAATCAAAATACTAATACTAATCAGAATACAAATACTAATCAAAATACTAATACTAATAATACAGTACAACCACCAGCACAAAACAATAATGTATATATACCAACACTTGAAGAAACAAACAACAACTTAAGAAATACAATTCAATCTGCTTATGGAATAACAATTAAGTATGGAAATGAAACAACAGGATATACAGTAGCAGGAGTTTCAACTACTCCAGTTACTAATTCAACAACAATTAACGCTAGTCTAAACAGATTAAATCAAGCATTAAGTGTATATCCAAAAGGATTTTTTTCAGAAATTAGAAATGGAGGAATTCCATTAACTATAATGCTTATAAACAATTATGCAGAAAATAGTATTACTGGGGTAACAGATTCAAGCTATTCATATGCTGTAATTTCAATTGCAGTATCTTATCCATTTGAAGACTCTTTCTATCATGAATCATATCATTATATAGAAAGATATATGTTTAAAAAGGGAGCAAACTTTAATTCCTGGAACACATTAAATCCTCAAGGATTTTCATATGGAAATATTACTAACTCAAACTCATATAATGTAACATTTTCACAAGATGCTCCATTCGTAAATGCTTATGCTCAAACATCAGCAGAAGAAGATAGAGCATCAACATTTGAATACATGATGGCATCATCCAAAGCAAGTTGCCTAAATTATGGAACAACAGTATGGAGAAAAGCAACAGTTATGAAAAATACAATAGAGGCAGTATACAACACAGTAAGTCCTAATGTAATTGAATATTGGGAAAGATATTTATAATTAGTAGAGGGTGGTAGAATGAAAACAATAATTTTTAATGATAATAATCTAACTGATAATGATATAGAAATGAGAGTAGTAAGAGTAAAAGGATTAATGCTTAATTCAAGTGGTAAAATATTATTAGCACATAATAATAATACATATCAGTTTCCAGGAGGACACTTAGAAGACAATGAAGAAAAAGATACGTGTTTAATAAGAGAAATAAAAGAAGAAACAGGAATTGATATTGAAACATTAGATGCTCCTTTTTTATGTATTTCAACATATGATAATGATTATTTTGGAAGTGGTAAGAAAGTACTTAATAGTATTTATTATTACAGAATATTTACTGATAGTCTTCCAAACTTTAATGAAACACATTATGATGAATTAGAACTAGCAACAGAATTTAATTTGTTTTATGTAAATTTTAATGATTTAGAAGACTTCTTGAAAAAAGCAATAGATGATGGTAATATAGATATCAATATTGGAAGAGAAATGATACAAGTAGTTGACGTGTATCATGAAGTTTATGGAGGTTAATATGAAAGTACTAGTTACAGGTGGACTTGGATTCATAGGAAGTCACACAGTAGTTGAATTATTAAATGAAGGATACGAAGTAGTTGTTATTGATAATTTATCTAATGCAAGTATTGATGTAATTGATAAAATAAAAAAAATAACAGGCAAAGATATTAAGTTTTATGAAGAAGATGTTTGTGATATTGAAGCATTAGAAAAAATATTTACAGAAAATCAAATAGATGCAGTTATTCACTTTGCTGGATTCAAAGCAGTAGGAGAAAGTGTTGCAAAACCAATCATGTATTATGAAAACAATTTAATTTCAACACTTCATTTATGTGAAGTAATGCAAAAATACAATTGCAAGAAATTAATCTTTTCATCATCAGCAACAGTTTATGGTGACCCAGAAAAGTTACCATTAACAGAAGATTGCAAGGTTGGGGGAACAACAAATCCATATGGAACAAGTAAATTAATGATTGAACAAATACTAAAAGATATCGTTGTATCAGATAGTGAGTTTACCCCAATCGTTTTAAGATATTTTAATCCAATTGGTGCTCACGAATCAGGTCTTATTGGTGAGAAACCAAATGGTATTCCTAACAACTTAATGCCTTATATTGCAAGAGTAGCATCAGGTGAGTTAGAAATACTTAGTGTATTTGGTGATGATTATGCAACACCTGATGGAACAGGAGTGCGTGATTATATCCATGTAGTTGATTTGGCAAAAGGTCATATAAAAGCGTTAGAAAAGGCAGTAAAAACAAATGGGATTCATTACTATAACTTAGGAACAGGTGTTGGATATAGTGTACTAGATATGGTGAAAGCATTTGAAAAAGTTAACAATGTAAAAGTACCATATAAAATAGTTGCAAGACGTCCAGGAGATATCGCTAGTTGTTATTCAGACGCATCACTTGCTCTAAAAGAATTAGGCTGGAAAGCAAACCTTGGAATAGAAGAGATGATGAGAGATTCATATAACTTTATACTTAAACAAAACGAGAAATAATCCTAGTGATTATTTTTTTGTGTAAATTTTTGTAAATTTACTATTTCTATTTACAATGTTCCTTTAGAAAAAAATCTTCCTATGTTATAATAAGACACGTTATCAAAAAAGTTGAAAGGGGAGGATTGAAATGAAAAAAAATGAAAAGAAAAGAGAAAAGATAGTAGATTATAATAGATATTATTACATCCCAGTAACATCAAAATTTGTTGAATATAAAGGAATACCATTTATTGAAATGATAGATAAAATTGATCATGAATTAGTAAAGAGAGAAAGTACTAGAATAGAACTTACATATGGTGAATATGCTATAAATGGAGTTGACGAAAATACTGAAAAATATATAGAAAAATATAATATGGAAACATCAATGTTATATGATGCCCTAGGAATTGCAGAAAACTTAATATTAGTAGAAAACAGTACAGGACTACACGAATTAGCAACAGGATTACCAGTTACAACAGATAAAACAATATATTTAGAAATACAAGAAAAAACAGGAGAGCAAGTAGTTGATATTTTTGTTGAACATCCTGATTATGAAAATCTTGCTAAAAACTTCTTTGAAAGTTATAAGAAAAGCGAAAGTTATGATAATAGTACAATAAAAAGTAAGTAAATTATTGTTTTAAATAAAATTATCATGTATAATAAATGTCGTTGGAGGGATAATATGGCAAAAAAAGAAGAAACAAAAGAAATTAAAACTGAAAAAAAAGAAAATAAAAACAAACATGAAGTTACTGTAAAAATTGATGGTGACGCTTGGAAAAATGCTATAGATAAAGTATTTGCTAAAAAACAAAAGACTGTAAAAGTTGATGGATTTAGACAAGGTAAAGTACCAAGAAATATTTATGAAAAGAAATTTGGTAAAGAATCATTATATTTAGATGCAGCAGATGCAGTATTACAAGATGCATATGCAAAAGCAATGGATGATTCAAAATTAGTACCAGTTGCACAACCAGAAGTTAATTTAAAAAATATTGGTGAAGAAGGAGTAGAATTTACTTTTAAAATTATTACTAAGCCAGAAGTTAAAGTTAACAAATACAAAGGATTAAATATTAAGCCAGAAGAAGTAGAAGTAACTGATGAAGAAATAAATCATGAACTTTCTCATTTATTAGAAAGATATACTGAACTTGTAACAAAAGATGGAGAAGTTAAGAATGGTGATGTAGCAATTATTGACTTCGAAGGATTTAAAGATGGAGAAGCATTCGATGGTGGAAAGGGTGAAAACTATTCATTAGAGATTGGTTCAAATACATTTATTCCAGGATTTGAAGAACAAGTTATTGGTATGAAAGCAGGAGACGAGAAAGATTTAAATGTAACTTTCCCTGAAGATTATGGTGCAAAAGACTTAGCAGGAGCTCCAGTTGTTTTCAAAGTTAAAGTAAATGAAGTAAAAGAAAAGAAAACTCGTGAATTAGATGAAGATTTCTTTGAAGATTTAGGAATGGAAGGAATCGATTCTGAAGATAAATTAAAAGCAGAAATTAAAGAATCTATTAAAGCACAAAAAGAAATGGATGCTGAAAATAAATATGTAGATTCATTACTTGAAGGAGTTTCTAAAAATGTTGAAGTAGATATTCCAGAAGAAATGGTTAACGAAGAAGTTGATCGTTTGATGGGAAGATTTGCTGAACAAATGAAAATGCAAGGAATCTCTTTAGATTTATATTACCAATTTACTGGTTCTAATGAAGAACAATTAAGAAGTCAAATGGAAAAAGAAGCATTCAACAATGTTTTATATCGTTTAATGATTGAAGAAATTCAACAAATCGAAAAAATCGTTGTAAGTGAAGAAGAAGCTGAAAAGGAAGCTGAAGAATTAGCTAAAAAATATCAAATGGATAAAGAAGACTTCTTAAAACAATTCGGTGGACTTGAAATGGTTAAATATGATTTAGAAGTTAGAAAAGTTATCGAATTATTAAAAGAATTAAATAAATAATAAAATAAGATGGTTAAGTTAAACCATCTTTTTCTTATACACAAAAAAAGTATTAGAAAATCTAATACTTAATAAATTCAATTATGCAGCTTCTTTTAATTCTTCAGCAGCAACTTCTTCAATTGCTGAAGTAGGACATGCATCCATTGCATCCTTAACGTTTTGTTCTTCCTCAGCTGAAATTTCTTCTTTTACAACTTCAGATAATCCGTCTTCATTTATTTCAAAAACTTCTTCAGCATAAGCACAGCAAGCTCCACAGCCCATACATGCTTCTTGATTAACTTTAACTTTCATTTTAATACCTCGCTTTCAAAGGTTATTATATCTAAAAAAATGAATAGAGTAAAGAGGTTATACTTTATTTTTAATTACTATTATGATAATATTTTTTATGGAAACTAGGAGGAACTATGATATATACAGATATGACTAAAAAAGCAATAAATATAATGTTTAAAGCACATAAAAATCAAAAAGATAAATCAAATACCCCATATGTATTTCACCCATGGTCAATAGCAGAAAAAATGACAAACGAAATAGAGACCACAACAGCATTACTGCATGATGTAGCAGAAGATTCAAAAATTACAATAAAAGATTTAGAAAAAGAATTTCCAAAAGAAGTAATAGATGCTTTAAAACTATTAACACATGATGAAAATATAGATTACTATGAATATATAAAACAAATCTCAACAAATGAGCTGGCAACAAAAGTAAAACTTCAAGATTTAAAACATAATTCAAATACAGATAGACTTAATAAAATAACAAAAGAAGATGAAGAAAGAAACAAAAGATATAAAAAATGTATTGAATATTTAGAATTGAAGCAAAAGATGAATAATTTATAATCTCAATTGTAAAGATATTTGTAATTATCCATTTAAAAATGTAAAACGTCTTTTGTTTTATTTCTTCCTATGATAAACTTATAATAAGAGGGTGAATAGTATGAGACGTATGGATAGATATAAAGATGAAACACCAGATAGACCTAATAGATATGAAAAAAATCAAGAACTTTATCAAGATATAGCAACTAATACAAAATATACAAATATAACTGATGTAACTAATTCTAATGCTTTTGAAATAAATGGTTCTAAAAATAAAGGTAGTTACACTTCTAGAGAGTCTTATCAGCAAATGAAAAAATATAAAAATGTAGAACCAGTACCAAGAATAAAAAAGGAATTAGATGACTTTAATTACCTTTATAAAATAGATGATAAAAAAGTTTATGATATAAATACTGTTTTAGAAGAAGCAAGAAAAAATAGACAAGAAAAAGACAAATTAGAAGAAAAAAGAAAATTAAAAAATACAAGTTATAATATATTAGCTGACTTAAATATAGAAGAATTAGAAAAATACAAGGCCGAAAAAATAAAAAAAATAATGACTCCAGAGGAAGAAGAATTTAGAGATTTAATTGATACAATAGCATCTAAAACATTAGCAGGTGAAATTGATAAAGAAACAAGTGTCAATTTATTAAGTGATTTAATGGCAACTAGTGTAATGGATAAAGTAGAGGATGCAAATAGTCTAGGATATGATAATGCATCATATGAAGATAAAGAGTTAAATAAAGAAGAAACAGAAGAGCAAGTAAGCAAAGAAGAACAAAATATAGATGATAAAGAAGAACTTGATAAAGTAAAAAATATAATAGAAGAAGATAAAAAATTAGAAGAAAAATTAGAATCTTACAAAGAACTTAAAGAACAAGAAACTGAAAAGATAAACTCAGATAGTATAGAAGAACAAAAACAAGAAGAACAAAATGATAATTCAATGTCTTTATCAGAAGATACAATAAAAGAAATAGAAAAAAGAAAAGATGAAGAACCTAAAACTTTATCGGAAGCAGATAAAGATTTTTATACTAGAAGTATGGACTTATCAGATGAAGACTTTGAAATGGATAATGAATTTAAAGAAAAAAGTATGCCAATAACCTTAAAAATATTAATAGCAATTTTAGTAATAGCATTAATCGCAGTAGCAGCATATTTTATATATAAAAGAATGTAATAAAGGGAAAAAGTATTCAACTTTTTCTTTTTTTTTGGTATCATAGTATATATAAATAGAAGTGGTGAAATAAATGAATACAAATTTTATAGTAAACGAATACGCACTCGTTTGGTATTTATTGTTTCAAGCATCAATATCAGAGCCAATTTATAAAATTAAACAAAGATTATGGGATGCTTTTAAAGATAAATACAATAACATGTTTAATGATAAATTATTAATATTAGAAGATTATAAAAACTTTATCCCAAACGATGATACAATATACAATATATTTTTTGAAAGTAAAGAGTATCAAAAAATAAGAAAACAAGTAGAAAAATATAGATTAGAAGTAATGCGTATTTGGGATAAAAATAAGAAAGTAACGCAAGAATTATATAGTAATATTATAAGAAAAAAAGTAGATGAATTTACTTTCTTTGTTGTGTCAAAAGAATTGAATATTATTGATAATCCTATTAAAGAAAAAGCAATAATAGGTATAGAAATAGATAAAAAAGACACAACAGAATACTTATTAAAATTAAATATGGTTTTAGTTATGAATAGTATAAAAAAGTATAATGAAGAAGATAATGATTTTAAAAATGCTATTGTGGAACTAGCAATATTAAATGAATATGCTAGTAACTTAAATGATAGAAGTTGCTACTTAAATGGAACACCATCTCTAATGGAATTAAAAAGATGGATATATCCATATTGGTTAATGTATTTAGGAATTCCAAAAGATGAGTTGTTATCTAGGATGATGCGTGATAAAATAGCATTTGAACTTGATAACTATGCTTACGAAAAAGAACTAGTAAAAATGAATTTGGAAGAATTTATTGATTTCTGTATTAGAAATAAAAGATACATTATAAGAGAACAAAAAGAGACAAAACAAGAAATAAATAAATTTCAACAAATGGATGAAGTACCTGAAGAAATAATATAAAATCAAGTAAGGGGGATAATTATGGATGACAAAATAAAAATATTATTAGATAAAATAAATATTGATGAGACTTCTTATCAATATTTTAATGATGCTAAAATTACTAAAATAAAAGTAAATTCTAAAACTAACAGTTGGAATATTTTTATTGATAAAGATGAATTACTACCAGTAGAAATACTAGAAGAATTAGAATCTAAAAAAATGTTATTAGATAAATTCGCATCAAAAATAGAAATAATATTTAATATAAAAAATCCTAATATTGACACTTACTTAAGTTATTATAAATACTTATTAAAAACATTAAAGGATGATTTAAAAGTACTTGAAATATATGAGGATGCTATGAAAATAGAAGATGATTTTTTAGTACTTGTTGCAACTAATGAAGTAGAAAAAGAAAGACTTTTAAGTGTTTTAGATAAAGTAATGAACTTTTATAAAAAACAAAGTTATAACTTCAATATAGATGTTATAATGAGACATGAAGAAAATATATTAGAAGAAATTCAAAAAGATTTAAACAATATAGAAATGCCAAAGCATGAGCAATCTCCAAAAAAAGAGGAAACACCACAACCTGAAAAGAAACAATTTCGAAGAGAAGCAAAAGACCCCAATAGTGTAATCGGAAGAGGAATAAAAGAAGAACCAATAAAAATAAAAACATTAATAGGTGAAGACAATAATGTTGTAGTAGAGGCTAAAGTCTTTGGAACAGATTACTTTGAATCATCAAAAACAGATTTTAAAATAATCACTTTAAAAATAACAGATTTTTCAGATAGTATATATTGTAAAGTATTTGTAAGAGATGATGAAGAATATAAAAGACTTTGTAAAGAACTAAAAAGTGGTAATTGGTATAAGATAAGAGGGTATACAAAAAATGATCAATTCGCTAAAGAACTTGTATTAAATGCCAGAGACATTATTAAAATAGAAAAAACAGAAGAGACTACAAAAGATATAGCAGAAGAAAAAAGAGTTGAACTACATTGTCATACAAAGATGAGTCAAATGGATGGTGTAATAGATGAAACAGATGTTGTAAAACAAGCAATGAAGTTTGGTATGAAAGCCGTTGCTATAACAGATCACAATGGAGTACAAGGTTTTCCACATGTCTTTAGTATGGTTACAGATTATAATAAACATCTAAAAGAAGGAGAAGAACCATTTAAAGCCATTTATGGTTGTGAACTTTTAATGATAGACGACAACGTTGATATAGTAACACGACCAAATGATAAAGTTATGCTTGATCAAACTTACGTTGTATTCGACTTTGAAACAACAGGTTTCAATGCCGGTGGATTTGACTCAATTATTGAAATCGGTGCAGTAAAAATAAAAGATGGTATGATAATTGAAAAATATGATGAATTAATAAATCCAGGAAGACCACTTCCACAAAAAATAATCGATGTTACAAATATAACTGATGCCATGCTAGAAGGAAAAGATAATGAAGAAAACGCCGTAAGAAGATTTATTGAATGGTTTGGAGACTGTCCAATGGTTGCCCATAACGCTAAGTTTGACGTTTCTTTCCTAGAAATGGCTTATAGAAAATATAACTTTGGAACATTTACAAATCCAGTAATAGATACATTAGAACTATCAAGGACTTTAGACAATACTTATGCAAGACACTCATTAAGTGCCCTAGTAAAAAGATATGAAGTACCATGGGATGAAAATGCTCACCATAGAGGTGACTATGATGCCGAAGGAACAGCATTAGTATTTTATAAAATGTTAAAGAAATTATCTAATCGTAATATTGATATAATGACAGACTTAGATAAACTAGTAAGTAAAGAAGAAATACATAAATATGGTCGTGCTCATCACATAAACTTATTAGTAAAAAATAAAACAGGCCTAAAAAATCTATTTAAGTTAGTATCACTTGCAAACACTACATATTTATATAAAACACCAAGAATTTTAAGAAGCGTTGTAAACGAACACAGAGAAGGACTATTAGTTGGAAGTGGCTGCTACGAAAGTGAAGTATTTACTCAAGCAAAATCAAAAAGTGATGATGAATTGTCAAATATTATAAGATTCTATGATTATGTCGAAGTACAACCAATGGAATGCTATGACCACATGATTCAAACAGGAGACTTTGCAACGAAAGTAGAACTAGCAGCAAACATAGAAAAAGTAGTCAGAGTTACAGAAGAGGCTGGAAAAATAATAGTCGCAACTGGAGATGTACACCATTTAAAAAGAGAAGATAAAATTTATAGAGAAATTATAGTTAATCAAAAAGTTCCAGGCGGTGGACGACATCCATTAGCAAGAAATGGTATTAAAGAAATACCAAGCAATCATTTTAGAACTACAAACGAAATGTTAGAAGACTTTAAATTCTTAGGAGAAGATAAAGCTTATGAAATAGTAGTAAAAAACACAAATAAGATTGCAGATATGTGTGATATAGTTGAAGTAATTATAGATACCGGAGGAATTCCATTCTCCCCAAGAGTAAAAAGTGATGATGGAAAAAGTTATCTAGATTGTCCAGTAGTAGTAACAGATCTTGTATATACAAAAGCAAAAGACTGGTATGGAGAGTCTCTTCCATATATGATAGAGGAACGAATCGCAACAGAACTTTATGGAGATATTGTATTTAAAATAATTAAAGAACGTCATGAAGATATTGAAGATAACAAAGAAGAATATGAAAAGATTATTCATAAAGAATTACATGATGAAATATTAAAAGGTTCAATAAATATAAAAGAAATAGTTACAGATTATGTAAAAAGAACATCAGAAGAAGAATTAGATGATAAAACATTAGAAAAAAAAGTAAAGAAAACATTAGGTGGAGTAATAGGTGGAGGTTTCGACCCAATCTACTTAATTGCACAAAGACTTGTAAAACACTCAAATGATGAAGGATTCTTAGTTGGTTCGCGTGGTTCTGTAGGTTCATCATTTGTTGCAACCATGATGGGAATAACTGAAGTTAATCCATTAGCAGCACATTATAGATGTGAAAAATGTAAATTAAGTATTTTTGACGATGATGAAGGAAATGCTTTAGGAGCAACATTCTCATCTGGATTCGATTTACCTGATAAAGAATGTCCAAACTGTCATATTCCAATGCTAAAAGATGGACAAGACATGCCATTCGCAACATTCCTAGGATTTAATGCTGATAAAGTTCCTGATATAGACCTTAACTTCTCTGATTTAAATCAAGCAAGTGCTCATGCTTACACTAAAGTTTTATTTGGAGAAGACAATGTATATCGAGCTGGAACAATTGGTACAGTAGCAGAAAAAACAGCATTTGGATTTGTTAAAGGCTACTGTGAAGACAAAGGATTAGGAGATATGAGAACAGCAGAAGTTGAAAGACTTGCTATGGGCTGTACTGGAGTTAAAAGAACAACTGGACAACATCCAGGAGGAATCGTTGTTGTGCCAGACTACATGGAAGTATTTGATTTCACACCATTCCAATTTCCAGCAGAAGATCCAACAGCAGAGTGGAGAACAACACACTTTGATTATCACTCAATCGATCAGTGTTTATTAAAACTTGATATTCTAGGTCATAGTGACCCAACGCAATTAAGATTAATTCAACTACAATCAGGAACTGATATTTTAAAAGTACCTCTAGATGATAAAGCAACAATGTCAATATTCACATCAACAGAAGCCTTAGGTGTTACAAAAGAGCAAATTATGTGTAATACAGGTACATTAGGTATACCAGAGTTTGGTACACCATTTACAATAAAATTAGTAGAAGATACAAAACCAACAACGTTTGCCGAATTAATAAAAATATCAGGACTATCTCATGGTACTGATGTTTGGTTAGGAAATGCTCAAGAACTTATTGCTAATAATATAGTTCCTTTCAAAGATACTATAGGCTGTCGTGATGATATCATGGTATATCTTATGTATAATGGCGTAAAGCCAATAAAAGCATTCAAGATAATGGAATTTGTACGTAAAGGAAAAGCATCAAAAGACCCAGAAACTTGGAAAGAACATGTAAAAACAATGCAAGAAGCAAATATTCCAGACTGGTTTATAGGATCATGCCAAAAGATTAAATACATGTTCCCAAAAGCTCATGCAGCAGCATACGTAATAAGTGCCTTTAGAATTGCTTGGTACAAAGTACACATGCCAGTATATTTCTATTCATCTTGGTATACATCAAAAGCAACAGATGTTGATGTAGAAAATATGATAAAAGGATACCAATCAATAAAAGCAAGAATAGAAGACATTCAAAGTAAAGGTTATGAAGCAACAAATAAAGAGAATGGACAAGCAGAAAGTCTAAAGGTAGCCTTAGAAGCAACCGCAAGAGGAATAAAATTCTTAAATGTTGATTTATATAATAGTGAAGCGACAGTTTGGGTAGCAAAAGGAGATAATGAAATATATCCTCCATTCAATGCCATTGAAGGTCTAGGAGATACAGTTGCAAAAAACATAGTAGCAGAAAGAGAAAAAGGCAAATTTATAAGTATTGAAGATGTTCAAAAAAGAGCAAAAGTATCACAAACATTAATAGAAAAAATGAAAGATATGAAAATATTAGAAGGGTTACCTGAATCTAACCAATTATCGCTATTTTAGAGAAAGAGTTATCTTTCTTTTTCTTTTGTTTTATAGTACAATTACAATAATAATAGTAGAAAGGAAAAAGAAATGTGAATAAATCAAGAATAAAAGAAAAACATAAAAGAAAAAATAACAAAGGTTTTACATTAGTTGAATTACTAGTAACTATTTCTATTTTAGGTCTTATTACAGCTCTGTCTATACCAGTTATTAGAAATATAATAGAAGCAAATACTTTAAAAAAATATACAACTTATAAAGATTCTGTTGAAACTAGTGCTAAACTTTATGTAGATTCTTACTCAGAAGATTTATTTGGAAAAAACAAATCTGGTTGTGCTTATATTACGTATGATCAAATGAAAGATAAAAATCTAATAAAAAACATCCAAGAAAATAATGTTTCATGTGATTCAGATAAGACATACGTAAGAGTCGTAAAATTAAATGGAAAGTACACATATGCAACACAAATTGGTTGTGGTAATTCTAATGGTAATGAAAAAATTGCTAGTAGTAAAGTAAATGTATTATATCCAGAAACAGGAGTACCAAGAAACGAAATTTGTAAATATGATGCTAAAACTAAATTATCTGTTAAAGTAAGTCCATATGAAAGTTATGAAAAAACAGATAAAAAAAGGTACGCATTAAAAATTATTTTAGAAAGCTTTACAGGAATAAATAATGGAGTACAAGTAAGTTATGCTTGGCATAAAGAAGGAACGGATTCATCAAAAGATATATGGCAAGATGCCACTTTTAGAAATATATCATCTTCAAAACAAGAAGAACAAATTTTAAATACAAAAACAATCACTTTAAAATCAAGTGAAATATTAACACCAGATAAGGAAACAGGAAGTTATAAATTATTAGTAAAAATTAATAATGCAATGGATATTACTGGTACTAATTTAATTACAGATTTAAATAAAACAGCTACTTTTGGACCATATAAAATAGATAATCAGCCTCCAGTAATAAACTCGTTAAGTGTGTCATCAAGAGAATCATTTTTTGGATTTAAAGCAAAAGTTAGTATAAATGCAACAGATAACAATATGTTATCTTCACAAAATGATGTAAAAGTTTGTATAAAAACAAATACAAGTAGTTGTTCATCAAATGATTATAAAGCATATGCTTCAAGTTATGATATAACTATTCCGGGTGAAAAGTATGATGGAAGTACTAAGAAAATATATGTCTATGTAAAGGATAATGCAGGTAATGTAACTTCAAAAACGTTAGATTATAAATTATATAAAGAATGTTCAACTTCAATATTAGATTCAAATAATTTAAAAGAAAAGGGAACATGTACAAAGAAATGTGGCGGTGGAACTAGATTAGATACATATGGTAAAAAAGATAAATATACTGGTGTTCAATGTAGTGGAACTGCTAAAAAGCAAGAAAAATGTAATACAATGGAATGCTGTTCGAAAACTACTAAGGAAACTCAATCATGGGGTGGCTGGTCAAATTGCAGTAAAACATGTGGCGGAGGAAGTCAGTCACACTCAAGAATAATATTATATAAATCAGCATATGACTCAAGCATAGAATGCAACAGAGAAACAGAAAGCGCAAGTCAAAGTTGTAATACACATAGTTGTGTATCAGTAAGCGTATTAAAAAGTTCAGCCTACATCTGTCCAGAAGATCAAAATAAGCCAACAAGGGCTAAATGTGTGGGAGGACAATACAATGCATTAAATGTTACAAGTGTATCAGCAAGTGGAACTAATGTAAGAGTTATAGGACATCTTGTAAATAATAGTTCCTACGTCACATGGAATGCAAGTGATCCATCAAGAACAGTATGTATTGCTAACTCATCTAGTAATTGTGTAGTAAATTTATCATCATTTAGTATTGCTAATCAAAACTATGCAGGTAAAGGAGCACATTTTGCGAGTTTTGACAAAACAGTAGATGTAAAAAATTGGTCTGCAGGAAATTATAGAATTATTGTTAAATCAGGTGGAGGAAGTCCAAAGTGGAGAATTCAAACAACAGGATATATGGTAGACTTATTCCAAGTAAAAAAATAGAAAGGACAATATATGAGAAAAAAAGTAATAATCTTAATATTAATAGGTATTATTTTATTAGTAACAGGAATTATTATATATGAAAGTAATAATAAGCAATTATCCTATATTAAATATAATGTTGGTTCTATAAATGACGATATTGTAGCAATAACAGATAATAAAAAAATAGGTTATTTAAATATTAATACCAATAAATATGAATTGAAATATGACAAAAATGTATCAATTCCATTTGAAAAATATATCTATAGTAATAACTATGCTCCATATAACAAAAAAGATAAAATAGGTCTTATTGATAAGAATGGTAAAGTAGTTTTAAAAGCAAAGTATACAGATGTAATCATATTAAACAATAATAAAGTAATAACTTATAATGAAAGTAAATATAGTATCATTGATATAAATACAAAGAAAACAATTATTGATAATATAGATAATATAGAGATAATAAAAAATACAAATTATCTTAAATTAACAAAAGAAGAACAAACTACTTTATACAACTTTGCAGACAATGATTCTATACAAAATATAAATATAAAACTTACCATAGCAAGTGAAGATAGTAAAGAATATGTATATTTAATAGAAAAAGATAGTATAGAAAAAACATATTATTTATCTAATAAAAATAAACTACAGGAAGTAAATATTCAACCAAAGGAATTTATAAAATTAAGTAATAATCAAATAGTGTATCTAACACAAGACAATAAATTTTCTATTTATATTTAAAAAATAAAAAAATAATTACATTTAATAATTCATATAGTGCAATAACAGAAGTATCAAATAACTTAGTTTTAGCAGTATCATTAGATGACAAATATGGTTATATCAATGAATCAGAAGAAACTATCATTCCATTTTCTTATTTTGAGGGAACTGAAGAATTTAATAATAAAGGTTATGCTATTGCAAATAGTAATAATAAATATGGAGTAATTAATAAGAAAAATAAGATAATAATTCCATTTGAATATGATTATTTAGAACAAGTAAAAGATAATTTATATATATCTATAAAAAATAATAAATATAATTTGATAAATTTGAAAAATAATAAAGTAGGAAATACTTATGATAAAATAATTAGTACAGATAAAGATTTATTAATTATAAAAGATACTAATAACAAATATGGAATTATTAATTTACAAGGTAAAGAAATAATAAAACCATATTATGATGATATTAAGTTCGATAATAATTATTTTGTTATGAATTCTAAAAAAGATGGTACATTAATAAGAAAAATCAGTGGATAATAAAGTGGCAAAAGCCACTTTTTTCTTATATTTAATCATATTAATTATTTGCTGAATGTAGTAATTTATAGTATAATCATAAAAGGGTGAAGTATATGTACTTAAAAGGAATAACTGCTAGTGGATTCAAGTCATTTGCAGATAAAATAGAATTAAAATTAGACGGAAAAATAACATGTATTGTAGGTCCAAATGGTTCAGGAAAATCAAATGTTGTAGATGCAGTAAGATGGGTTCTAGGAGAACAATCTGTAAAGTCCCTTCGTGGAGATGGCTCTATGTCAGATGTAATATTTTCTGGTAGTAAAAGTAGAAATCCTTTAAATGTTGCTAGTGTAGAATTAGTTTTTGATAATAGTGATCATTTTTTAAATGTTCCATATACAGAAATATCAATAAAAAGAAAAGTATATAGAAGCGGAGAAAATGAATATTATTTGAATAATGAAAAATGTCGTTTAAAAGATATTAATAATTTACTTATGGACACAGGTATGGGAAAAGAATCATTCAATATTATCTCCCAAGGTGAAGTAGATAAAATATTAAGTAATTCATCAACTGATAGAAGAGTAATATTTGAAGAAGCATCAGGTATTTTAAAGTATAAAAAAAGAAAAGAAGAAGCATTAAGACGATTAGATAAGACACATAATAACCTAGATAGAGTAAATGATATAATTAATGAACTAGAATTACAAATCGGACCATTAAAAGAACAAAGTAAAAAAGCAGAAGAATATCTAGAAAACAAAAAAGGTTTAGATAAATATGAAGTAGCGCTTCTAGCATATGATATTGAAAATATTAATAATGAGTTAGAAACTTCTAAAACACAAAAAGAAAAACTTGATAATGAAATTCTTACTTTATCAACAGAAGCAAGTAAAAATGATACAAAGTATTTAGAAGATAATAATATATTAGAAAAGAAAGAACAAGAAAAAACTATACTTCAAAGAGAATTATTAAAAGTAACAGAAGAAAAAACAAGAATAGAGGGAGAAAAAAACCTTTTAAAAGAGCGAAGTAAAACAACAAAAGAAGAAGATGAAATAAAAGAAAATATAAGGAATTTAATTAATGAGAGAGAAAAATTGTCAGGAGAAATAACTATAACTGATGAAAAATTAAAAAGTATTATAAAAGACTCATCAATAAAAGAAAATGACTCATTTGAAGTAGAAAAAAAATTAAAAACTGCTCAACAGAAAAAGAATATGTTAACGAATGATTATTCTAAACACAATCAAGACTTAATTTCTACAAAGCACAAAATAGATACTTTAAAAGTAGAAATAGAGCAGGGTAGTGATATGCCAAATAGTGTAAGAAAAGTTCTTAAAAATAGTGAGTTAACTGGTATATATAACACAATTGGTAATGTTTTATCAGTAGATGAAGAATATACTAAAGCCTTAAATACTGCAATATCTACTAATAAAAACTTTATAATCACGAAAGATGAAGATTCTGCCAAAAAAGCAATAGCTTATTTAAAAGATACTCATTCAGGAAGAGCAACATTCTTTCCATTATCTGTAATTAAAGAAAGATATGTTGATTATGATACTCTAAATATATTAAAAAATAGTACAGACTTTTTAGGGGTAATGTCAGATTTAATAAGATATAATAAAGAATTTACTAATGTCATAAAAAATCAATTAGGAATAGTATTAGTCGCAACAAACATAGATGCAGCAACAAGATTATCCCGAATGATTAAACAAAGATATAAAATAGTAACATTAGATGGTGATGTTGTAAATGTAGGAGGATCTCTAACTGGAGGTTCCCAAAATGCTGGCAGAAGTGTAATTATATTAAAACAAGAATTAACTCACTTAGAAAGACACCAAGAATTATTAAAACAAGAAGAAAAAGAAATTCAACAAAGTCTACAAGACAATGCTAAAGAAATAAATAATATCGAAGAAGAATTATTTAAAATTTCAAAAGACAAAGTAGCCTTAAAAGAAAAATACGATAAAAAGAAAAATGAACTTTTAGAAATAAAAAACAAATTAATTGAAATTACTAAAGAATATGAGTCTCTTGAAGTAATAAATAATAATAGTGTAAGTAAAAAAGAAGAAGAATTAATTCATTTATTCCATGAAAAGACAGCCTTAAAAGAGCAATTAGAAGAAAGAATAAATACATTATCAAAAGAAATATCTGACTTGAAAGATAAAATTGAAAGATCACAAGCAGATGAAAAAGTAAAAAATAGTACTCTTCATACAAAAGAAAAACAATCTCGTGATTTAGAAATCCAAATAAATAGAATGGATGTAAAATTAGATAATATGTTAGAAAGATTATCTAGTGAATATGAGATGACCTATGATAGAGCAAAAAAAGAATATAGTCTTGATATTGAGCCAGATGATGCTAGACTAAAAGTTAATACCTTTAGATCAAACATTAAAAGAATAGGTATGGTAAATTTAGATTCAATAGAAGAATACCAACGAGTAAATACAAGATATGAATTCTTAACTAATCAAAAAGAAGATTTATTAAAAGCAGAAGATGCTCTTCTTGAAATTATGAATGAAATGGACGAAGTAATGAAAGAAGAATTTAAAACTACTTTTGAAAAAATAAGAGAAGAATTTCAAAAAGTATTCAAAGAATTATTCATTGGAGGACACGCTGATTTAAAACTAACAAATCCAGACGACTTACTAACAACAGGTGTTGACATAGTAGCATCTCCTCCAGGTAAGAAACTAACAACAATTTCATTATTATCAGGTGGAGAAAAAACATTAACTGCCATAAGTTTATTATTCGCAATACTTAATGTAAGAACAGTACCATTTTGCTTATTTGATGAAGTAGAAGCTGCCTTAGATGAAGCAAATGTTGCTCAATTTGGTAAGTATTTAAATCACTATAGAGATAAAACGCAGTTCTTAATAATTACACACAAGAAAAAAACTATGGAGTATGCCCATACTTTATATGGTATAACAATGCAAGAGTCAGGTGTGTCAAAACTAGTTAGTGTAAAATTAGAAGACCATGCAGAAGTAATATAAAAATAAAAAAAAGACGGATAATTGTCAAATAGTGTGTGTAGACACAAATAAGCGATGATTATTTATGTAGTCAATGCAGTTATGCATTGGCTATTTTTTTGATTTTTATTAATCCTTTGCATATCATTATTCTAGCTTTGAATCTTCTAAATGATCTAAAACCAAAGGCTATTCTTTTGATTACTTTAATAAAGTTATTATTGCCTTCTATATAACC